>Ga0115571_1000216_pt1 | contig 43956 bp, 41 predicted proteins | sample COGITO_mtgs_1205_FD_87293 | JGI IMG/M metagenome (GOLD analysis project Ga0115571, IMG submission 87293) | Pelagic marine microbial communities from North Sea - COGITO_mtgs_120531 | ecosystem: Environmental > Aquatic > Marine > Epipelagic | place: Germany:Helgoland, sampling site Kabeltonne...
CTTGACAGGGTAGAGGTCGGGGGTTCGAATCCCTCAACACCCACATCTTTTTCTAGTTTCTTAAATAATTATAAGAATTTAATACCCCTATCCATTCCTTCTTTAGACTTTTTTCTTCCTCAGTCAAATCAACTGTACGAATATTATTTTTTTCTTCAGGATCTTTTTTAAGATTGTAGAACCTATTCCCTACATAGAGTTTATAAGTGTCGTTTCTCACCCATTCACTTGTTGGAGAAAGTGGATTTGATCCACCATCACGATTGTACCAAGTGTGGATCCATTTTCTTTTAGGCCCATTTTTACCTACCAATTGGGGGTAAAAACTGATACCGTCCAGATCCAAATCATCATCTAATGTAATTCCTGCTGCTTCACATAGGGTGGGGAAGAAGTCACCAAAGTCTACCAAGGTATCGGCGCGAGTATTGGGCGCTATGACCCCTTTCCAATTTACAATCAGGGGGACATGAGTGCCCTGATCAATTGTTTTCCCTTTGCCTCCTGCTACTGCCAAATTATCCATCATAGATACGACGGGACTATCTGTTCCATTGTCTCCTGTGAAGAGGATGATCGTGTTTTCTCTCAATCCCAATTCATCCAATTTTTTTACAATTCGACTAACAGAGAAATCCATATAGGAAACCATATCACCAAAATATTTTGCATTTCCTTTATAAGTTTTAGACCCCATGTCATTGGGATTCCAATCCTTGGAATTGGGAGTGGGATCAAATGGACAATGGGTAAGGATCATAGGATAATAAACCATAAAGGGTTGGTCTTTTTTTCGTTCCATAAAATCGTTGATGTAATCCACCACCATCTCAGTAGCATATTTCCCTTCGTTTTTCTCGTAGAGAGTTCCATTTATTTCTAAAACGGGATTGACATAGCGCTTATCTCTTCCCGTTGAGTCTCTTCCCGATGTGGTCAATTGCCATAGTATATGCTCATCAAATCCGAAATGCTTGGGTAGTGAAGCGTCTTTCCCCAATTGCCATTTCCCACCAATCATGGTGGCATAACCTCTTTTCTTAAACAATTGACTGAATGTTTTTTCTTTGGGGTCGAGGTACCCAAATTTGACATGGTTTTTTTTATTTGATCTTCCAGTCATCAATTTCACCCTAGAGGGGGTGCATATAGGTTGGGAATGACAATTGTCGAATTGCATTCCTGTTTGTGCCAATTCTGATAAATAAGGAGTGCTGTAGGAAGTTCCGCCATAGGAATTAATGCACTCATATCCCAAGTCGTCAGCCATGATGAATACGATATTTGGCGGAGGTATTTTTTTTTGTGCGCTACCATTTATTACGGCTACACCACAAATGAATAGGAAAAGTTTTTTCATTTGAACTTCAATTATTGATAATGCAAAATAAGCACAATCTTCATAAAAGAATAAATAAAAAGTCCCCCGAAGTAGAATTAAGAAGTAACTTTAATTTTGAACCAAAGATTTTATCCTATAACTTTTGCTAGAGTAAAGCCAATTGCTATACCTAGTAACAACATGATAAATCCTTTTCCTGAGAAAAACCAACTGTATTTTTCTTCCCAAGCATCTGGGATAAAGTTTTGATTTTCATCTTTTGCAAAGCCGGAACGGGTAGAATATCCAGCCCACCAATATACCCCTCCAAAGAGGATTGCCAGAAAAATCAAAACAACTAGTATGTTTTGCATAATATTCAATTTTATTTAAATATAGTAAATAATTAAATAACTATTAAAAAATTAATAAAAAACACGACATTTTCTTATCAAATCTGTATTTGTTTTTAGCAATTACTATGGTAAAAAGATTTTTTGAATTAAAATTTATTTTGAGTACATCACTTTAAAGCTTAAGTTTACTGCAAATTCTATGTTCATGAATAATAAAATACAAAGCCTAAAAGACTACACCAACGATTACCACAATAGTATCGAAACTCCTGAAAAATTTTGGAGTGAAATTGCTGATCGTTTTGATTGGAAGAAAAAGTGGGATAAGGTTTTGGATTGGGATTTTGAAACTCCAAAAGTTACTTGGTTTGAAAATGCCAAACTGAATTTGACTGAAAATATTTTTGAAAGACTACTTCCCACACACGAAAATAAAAACGCTATTATTTGGGAACCGAATGATCCTGAAGCAGATCCTGTTAATATGACCTATGGGGAGCTGTTTAAAGCCACCTGTAAATTTTCCAATGCGATGAAATCTCAGGGGGTAAATAAGGGAGACCGTGTGATTATTTATATGCCTATGGTTCCTGAGGCTGCCGTTGCCATGCTTGCATGTGCACGAATAGGAGCGGTGCACTCTGTTGTATTTGCTGGATTTTCTGCCTCTGCATTGGCTGACAGAATTAATGATTGTGAGGCCAAAATGGTACTTACCTCCGATGGAAATTTTAGAGGTAAAAAAAATATTCCTGTTAAGGCAGTAGTAGACGAAGCACTTGAAAACACAAACTTTGTAGAAAAAGTAATCGTACTGAACAGAACTGGAGAAGAGGTTGTAATGAAACCTGGACGAGACTTGTGGTGGGAGGAAGCCTTGGAAGGACAATCTGAGCAAAATGAGGCTGAGGTCTTGGATGCCGAAGACTTGATGTTTATACTCTATACCTCTGGATCAACGGGAAAACCTAAAGGTGTCGTTCATACCACTGCAGGTTATATGGTTTACACCTATTATTCCTTTCTCAATGTCTTTCAATATAATGCCGATGATGTTTATTGGTGTACTGCCGATATTGGATGGATTACGGGACATTCCTATATTGTTTATGGCCCACTTTTGGCTGGAGCCACTACCCTTATGTTTGAGGGGGTTCCTACCTATCCACACCCAGGAAGGTTTTGGGAAATTGTAGAAAAATACAAAGTCAATCAATTTTATACTGCGCCAACTGCGATTAGGGCTTTACAAGTTCACGGAACAGCACCCGTCGAAAAGTTTGATTTGAGTTCTCTAAAAGTGATTGGTTCGGTTGGAGAACCCATTAATGAAGAAGCTTGGCACTGGTACCACGAAAATATAGGGAAAGGCAATTGTCCCCTGGTAGATACTTGGTGGCAAACCGAAACAGGTGGGATTATGATTTCTCCTTTGGCAGGGATCACACCCAATAAACCAGCACATGCCTCACTGCCACTTCCTGGGGTGCAACCCGTCATTCTTGATGCCGAGGGCAATGAGCTTGAAGGTAATAATGTTGAAGGTAATTTGTGTATTAGATATCCTTGGCCCTCTATGATCCGAACTACCTACGGGGATCACCAACGGTGCAAAGACACCTATTTTTCAACCTATAAAGGCATGTATTTCACAGGAGATGGTGTCAAAAGAGATCATGACGGTTATCTGAGGATATTAGGAAGAGTAGACGATGTAATCAATGTTTCTGGACATAGAATGGGAACTGCAGAAGTTGAAAATGCCATAGATGAACATCCCGAGGTTGTTGAGTCTGCGGTAGTAGGATATCCACACGAAATTAAAGGACAGGGAATTTATGCTTTTGCTATTTGTGACAGTTCAGATAAATCTCCTAAGGAATTGGAAGAAGAGATTAAACAGTTGGTCAGGAAAATTATAGGCCCTATAGCCAAACCAGAACATGTTCAAATCGTATCGGGTTTACCCAAAACCCGCTCGGGTAAAATCATGAGAAGAATTTTGAGAAAAGTCGCCAGTCGTGACCTCTCAAATCTCGGTGATATTTCCACATTATTGAATCCCGAAGTAGTAGAGGACATCGTTAAAGGAGCAGGGTTGGACTAGCTTTAAAGCTGTTCCAATAATGTTTCCAAAGTCATTCCTCTTGATCCTTTAATCAATATATCTGATTTATCAAATGGATTTTGGATCAGGAAATTTTTGATTTCCTCCAGCGTTGAGAAAAATTTTACTCTTGGGTCTTGCGTTTGTGTTTTAAAAAAATATTTTCCTACCACTAGGATGTCCTCCACATTAGTCTCCACCACTAAGTTGAGTATTTCTTGATGAGCAGAGGCGGTCTGTGTTCCCAGTTCAAACATATCTCCCAAAATAACAACCCCTTTTTTTTCTCGGTTATTTACAAAGGATGTAATTGATGCTTTCATACTACTGGGGTTGGCATTGTATGCATCCAGTGTAATCTTGTTGGTTCCTTTATGTATAATTTGTGAACGATTGTTCGTGGGCCTATAGCCAGAGATACCCTCCTCTATTTGTTCAAGGTTTAAATCAAAAAACTTACCTAAGGCAACTGCAACGGCAATATTGGAGTAATTATACTCCCCAAAAAGTTGACTTTCGATGGTCTTACCTTCAGTGCTGATGGCAAGAGGTTGAGATTTTCTTTTCAAATATTCTAAACGGCAATCAGCCTTTGCATCTTCACCAAAAGTATAATGAGGACTGTAAGATTTCCATTTATTTTGTATTGAGTCATCAATATTTAAAATAATAGTTCCTTTTGTTTGAGACAGATACTTATACAATTCGGACTTACCTTTGATGACTCCTTCAACCCCCCCAAATCCTTCCAAATGAGCTTCACCAAAATTAGTTATCAAACCAATGTCGGGTTGTGCAAGCTGACACAAAAAATCAATTTCTTTTTGGTGATTGGCTCCCATTTCAACAATACCGATTTCTGTATTTTGATCAAAGTCAAGCAGGGTAAGAGGCACTCCGATATGATTGTTTAAATTCCCCTTGGTAGCTTTGGTGTCGAATTTATTCCCCAAGACACTCATAATCAGCTCTTTGGTTGTAGTTTTGCCATTACTTCCTGTCAGGGCAATGATTTTTGCTTTTAGTTTGTTTCGGTGGTATTGCGCGAGTTCTTGAAGTGATTCCAGTGTATTATCGACCAATAACAGTCGGTCACTTTTTTTAGCTATTTCCGAACGGTCAACCAAAGCGTATTTCGCTCCTTGGGCGATAGCGGTTTCGGCAAATTGATTCCCATCAAAATTTTCACCTCTTAGGGCGATGAAAAAACAGTTTTGGATAAGCTTACGACTGTCCGTGACTACTCCTGAAGTATGTTTATAGTAATCATGGAGTTGCGTTAAATTCATAAAAAAAAGGCATCAATAGATGCCTTATAATGATTATCTACCGCGTTTGTGTCTTGCGGTCTTTTTGATTCTGCTTTTCTGTCCTAATCTGGACATAGCGCACCTAAAGCCGATATGGTCTGTAGCAATATACTGTGGTAAAAACCTGCGTTGGGCAGGATCTAACCAGTAGGCACGGTCTTTCCATGAACCTCCTTTGTACACTCTTACTTCATCTGTGATAAGGGAGGTTCTACGATCGGATTTATCAATACTTCTGACAATGTTTCCATCATCATCTAGTGCTACTTTTGGATGGATGGGGGCGTCATACATTCCTGCAGTCTCAGGTCTTTTGTTATCATCATCATCATCAGAATCGTTATAACTGGCAAAGAGTCGTGTAGATTCTTTGTCTCCATCTCTAAAGTTTCTATTGTCACTTTCAGAGAAATTTTGTCTCAAGAAAGTTTCTTCCTCATCAATGGGAACCTTGGCCAATTGTCCAGGAAGTCGTTTAAGCATCACTTTTCCATTGGGTAGGGTGTCGTATACCAGCTCATCTGGCGACAATATGGTAGCTTTTCCATCTTCACCAATGGCATTTTTCAAGTAGATATTTCCCCTGTAGTAATTGAAATCGTTGGCTTCATCATCGACTATAGGACGGTAAACGTCAGCAACCCATTCTGCTACATTCCCAGCCATGTCATAAACTCCAAAATCATTGGGGGGATAACTTTTTACTTGAACTGTAATATCTCCTCCATCGTCAGACCAACCTGCAATTCCGCCATAATCTCCTTTTCCAAACTTAAAATTCGCCAATTGGTCTCCTTCACTTCTTCTCTCATCCGATCGGGTGTATTCGCCAGACCATGGATATTTTTTCTTTCCTCTATAAGTATTGTATTCTCTATCTCCTACAAGTGCAAGTGCTGCATACTCCCATTCCGCTTCTGTTGGAAGTCGGTAGGAAGGAAGCAATACTCCTTTATCAATTCCTGCATACACATTGACGGTAGCAGTATCTTTTTTCATGATCCCACTTTTGCCCATGAGGCTGTCAGAGGCCATAAGCCCACCATAAGAAGTTTCGGGTCTCTTTAAATAGGCATCGGTATTAAAGGTGCTGTTTGAGTTAACTACTCCGCCATCGTTTTCACTGTACCTGATGTCTTTCTGGACGTAGGACTCTCTTTCAAGAATGTATTCGTTAACCCTATTCGTTCTCCATTCTGCAAATTGCACCGCTTGCAACCAGTTGATCCCTACGACAGGATATTCGGCGTAGGCCGGATGTCTAAGGTAGTTGGTGGTTAGTTCTTCCATGTAACCAAGCGTATTTCTCCAAACTAGGGTATCTGGTAGGGCTCCTTCGTAAATTTGTCTGTATCGTGGTTCACTCAAAGGGAAAACAGTTTCTAACCAATCCAAATATTCCATGTACATTAGATTAGTGACTTCTGTTTCGTCTATGTAAAACGACATGACGTGTTGTTGGGTAGGGGTGTTGTTCCAATCGTGTAAAACATCATCTTGTACCTGGCCTTTGGTATAAGTTCCTCCTTCAATGAATACCAATCCTGGACCATTTTCTTGATCTTCAAATTCAAGATTATATTGAAACCCTCCTTCTTTGGAATTGATGCTCCATCCTGTTCCACGAGACATGTTACTTCTTCCTCCACAAGCCACAAAAAGTAGGCCTGCAAGGGCAACAAAAATAGATTTTATCAAAAAATTAATTTTCATCCGTTATCATTTAGTTTTTTCAAAGTTCAGATGCAATTCACCAATGATCATTTTGTAATGGTATTGGCTCATTTCATAGGATCAATAGGTCTAATTTTTATTGCAATATACTAATTATATAAATCTTAATTCAACCTAACAATTAATACATCCTGCATTTACAACTGAATAACGTATTAAATGAAAAATTATTATGCGTCAACACTGAAAATAAAATTCTAGACGATTGTTGATAAAATAGAGATCTGTTCAACACAACATAATGACGGATGAAGCGTTATAAGGATGAAAACGCAAAAAAATGCCTTTTACTTGCAAATTGACGAGATTTTTAATCGCCTTCCTGTTTGTGGTTCAGGCCATTGGCCAAGATCGTGTGATTACCACTGGTGTGCCTTTTCTTTTAATTACCCCTGACGCCAGAGCTGCGGGTATGGGAGAATTGGGAGTGGCTACCTCAGCAGATGCTTATGCACAACAATGGAATCCTGCAAAATATGCTTTTTCTGAGAACAATAGTGGTCTTGGTTTGAGTTACACCCCTTATTTAAGACAACTTGTTGATGATATTTTTTTAGGGAGTTTGACCTATTTTAATAAATTGAACGAAAGAAGTGCTTGGGCCACGAGTCTAAAGTATTTCAGTTATGGAAATGTTCAATTCAACGATATGATGTCTGGAACCATTATTGATCAAGGTTCGAAAAGACCTAATGAAATTACCATTGATCTTTCCTATTCCCTCAAATTGAGTGAAAAGTTTGCTATGGCTGTAGCGGGGAGATTTTTGCGATCCGATTTGAAAATTCACACCGATATGGATGCCACGTCTGCCAACAGTTTGGGAGTTGATATATCAGGTTTTTATCAAGGTGATACTTTTGATATGGGTAATTTAGACGGATTGATTAGAGCTGGATTTAATATATCTAATATTGGACCAAGACTGAAATACGATGAAGGCGGTCAAATGGATTTTATTCCTACCAACCTTAAATTAGGATCGGGTGTGGATTTCATTTTTGATCCTTCTAACGTTTTGGGCGTACATATAGAATTCTCCAAACTTTTAGTCCCTACCCCTGTGGCTTACTATGATAATAACAATCAGCCTCAAGGATACAGACAACCCGATATAGATTTTTTTAACGGTATTTTCAAATCCTTTAACGATGCTCCTGGGGGAACTCAAGAGGAATTAAAGGAAATTACATGGGCTTTGGGTTTGGAATATCTTTTTGCGAAAACTTTAGCCCTCAGGACAGGCTATTTCAACGAAAGCGAAGAAAAAGGATCTAGAAGATACCTGACATTTGGTGCTGGATTTAAACTCAATGGTATGGAAATCGATATCTCCTATTTATCCTCAACCTCCAAAATCAGAAATCCGCTGGAAAACACTTTGAGATTTTCTCTCAGCTTTAACTTTGATGGTTCAAGTAGAGCCACTGATGAGCAAGATATACCCGAAGAAGATTAAGATTAGATTTTCTTATTCGATTTCACCAATATATTTTTATCAAAAGGACTTAATTCAGTAATTTTGCATAATAATTAGAATTTGATAATTACTTCCATTTAATGAAAAAAATAACCAAGGCTACTTATCTGAAATGGTATGAGGATATGTTTTTTTGGCGCAAATTTGAGGACAAATTAGCTGCTGTATATATCCAACAAAAAGTAAGAGGATTCCTTCACCTGTATAATGGTCAAGAGGCCATCCTGGCAGGGGCACTTCATGCCATGGAAATAGGTAAAGACAGAATGATAACAGCCTATAGAAATCATGTACAACCCATTGGGATGGGCGTGGACCCTAAGCGTGTAATGGCTGAATTGTTCGGAAAATCTACAGGAACTTCTATGGGATTGGGAGGATCTATGCACATTTTTTCTAAAGAGCATAAATTCCACGGAGGACATGGTATTGTGGGAGGACAAATCCCCCTCGGTGCTGGAATGGCCTTTGGAGATAAATATTTCAATAGAGATAATGTAACCCTCTGCTTCATGGGCGATGGTGCCGTTAGACAAGGTTCACTACACGAAACACTCAATTTGGCTACCTTGTGGCAGTTGCCCGTGGTTTTTGTAGTGGAGAATAATGGTTATGCTATGGGTACATCGGTTGCCAGGACCGCCAGTCATCAAGAAATATGGAAGTTGGGATTGGGATATGAAATGCCCTGCGGACCCGTTGATGGAATGGATCCAGTTGCTGTAGCAGAAGGTTTGGACAAAGCCATTAAACACGCAAGAGAAGGGAAAGGACCCTCTTTTCTAGAAATGAAAACTTATCGATATAGAGGACATTCCATGTCTGATGCTCAAAAATATAGAACTAAGGAAGAGGTTGAAGAATATCGAAAAATTGATCCGATTACGCAGGTCAAAGAGATTATCCTAAAAAATAAATACGCGACACAAAAGCAGTTGGACGAAATTAATGCCAAGGTTAAGGCTGGAGTGGCTGAATGTGAGAAATTTGCCGAAGATTCCCCTTTCCCAGACAAATCGGTTATGTATGATGCCGTCTACGAGCAAGAAGAATACCCTTTTATTAAGCATAAAATAGACTAGAATGGCAGAACTGATAAACATGCCTCGTTTGAGCGATACCATGGAAGAAGGCACAGTAGCCAAATGGTATAAGAAAGTAGGAGATACCGTAAAAGAAGGCGATATACTCGCTGAAATCGAAACTGACAAAGCCACTATGGAATTCGAATCCTTCCAAGAAGGCGAGTTGTTACATATCGGTATTGATGAGGGAGGAACAGCGCCAGTCGATTCTCTTTTGGCCATTATTGGAGAAAAAGGTGAAGACATCAAGGACATGATTGGTGGGGCTACCCCTTCATCTCCTTCGACAGCAGAATCTACAACGGTTCCTGTGGCTGTTGCTGAAAATAAGACAGAAAAAACAACCATGCCTGAGGGGGTGGAAGTCATCACCATGCCACGGCTGAGTGATACTATGGAGGAAGGCACCGTTGCCAAGTGGAACAAAAAAGTGGGTGATCCCGTTAATGAAGGGGATATTTTGGCCGAAATTGAAACAGACAAAGCCACTATGGAGTTCGAATCTTTTTATTCAGGAACCTTGCTTTATATCGGTCTTGAAGAAGGCCAGTCGGCTGCAGTTGATTCCGTTTTGGCTGCCATAGGAAAAGAAGGAACCGATCCAGAATCTGTAAAAGCAGCCATTGTCAGCAGTACTAAAGAAGCGACTAATCCGGAGGAAGTAAAAGTATCGACCCCTGCTCCCGTAGTTGAGCAAAAAGAAACACCCAAGCCTGTTCCTGTTGCCGCTCAGTCACCCGTTTCAACACAGAGCGCTCACAATGGTAGACTCGTAGCCTCTCCATTGGCAAAAAAAATGGCAGAGGAAAAAGGCATCAGTCTTCAACAAGTTAAAGGCTCTGGTGATGGAGGGAGAATCATTAAACGCGATATTGAAAATTTTAAAGGATCAGCAGGAGGTTTCGCAGTATCTTCGGGACCAACTGGAGTAGAGAGCATTACTGAATTGGCCAATAGTTCCATGAGAAAAGCGATTGCCAAAAGGTTGTCTGCCTCTAAATTTTCGGCACCACACTATTACTTAGCTGTCGAGCTGGACATGGATCATGCTATTGCGTTCAGACAACAATTCAATACTTTGCCCGACACTAAAATATCTTTTAATGACATAGTCCTCAAAGCCGTTGCCTTGTCATTGAAGGAACATCCCCAGGTCAATTCACAATGGTTTGACGACAAAATTATCCAAAACCACCACGTTCACTTAGGAGTGGCCGTTGCGGTTGAGGATGGACTTGTGGTACCTGTTCTCAAATTTACCGATGAGCTGGATTTGAGACAGATCGGTGTTACTGTAAAAGATTACGCTTTTAGAGCTCGAGATAAAAAATTAACGCCAGCAGAGATGGACGGTAGTACTTTTACTGTGTCTAACCTAGGTATGTTTGGTATCCAAGAGTTTACTTCTATTATCAATCAGCCCAACTCAGCCATACTCTCGGTTGGAGCCATTGAGAAAAAACCAGTAGTTAAAGAAGGCGCTATTGTGGCGGGGAATACGATGAAGGTCACGTTGGCTTGTGATCACAGAACGGTTGACGGTGCCACTGGTGCACAATTTTTGCAAACCCTAAGGCTTTACATAGAAAACCCCATTCGTCTTTTGGTTTTCTAGTTGTGGAATCCGTTAGGTGACTTTTGAAAACAATAGACAATAACAGATGAAAACTCTTCTTGTTACAGGTGCCAGTAGGGGTGTGGGCTTTGAGATTTGTAAGCAAGCCACTACCAATGGACATAAAGTCATTGCTCTTTCAAGGAACATAAAGCCTTTGAAGGATATGAAAAACGTTTATCCGTTTGCTGTCGATCTTTCTCAGGAAGCCGAGATAGTTGATTTCTCCCGAGAAATAAAAACCTCTTTTAAGACCATTGACGTGTTGATTAACAATGCAGGGAGCCTAGTCAATAAGCCTTTTCTTGAAATGTCTTCTTCCGAGTTTGAGGAGGTTTACAAGGTAAATGTTTTTGCTGTTGCTTCGTTGACCCGTTTGGTCCTACCCCTGATGGAAGCCAAGGGACATGTATTGAATATTTCCAGTATGGGAGGTGTTCAAGGTAGTGCCAAATTTCCGGGCCTTTCAGCCTACAGTAGTAGTAAGGGTGCTTTGGTAATTCTTACAGAACTATTGGCGGAGGAATTCAAAGAAACAGGCCCCTCTTTTAACGTATTGGCTTTGGGAGCCGTACAAACCGAAATGTTAGAAGAAGCATTCCCAGGCTATCAAGCCCCTGTTAGTGCTGCACAGATGGCCAATTACATTATTGATTTTGCCTTGACATCCCATCAGTTTTACAACGGAAAGGTATTGCCCATTTCTTCCTCAACCCCATAGTTGAAATGGGAGACTCTATCAACACCATTGAGCTGTTTGTTCCACCAACCTCTGTAACCTTACTTTCAAAATATTTACGGCAATGGGAGGTTAATTTGGTCATTACCCGAAAGCGGGTCACTAAACACGGTGATTTTAGAGCGTTGCACGAGGGAGGCCATCAGATTACGGTCAATGAAATGCCCAACCCTTACCGATTTTTGATAACTACTTTACACGAAATAGCCCATCTAGTGGCATACAAGAATTTTGGTAGAACAATTAAACCCCACGGAAAAGAATGGAAAACCACCTACAAAAAAATCATGTTGCCCTTTCTTACCCCCAATGTTTTTCCCGAGGCGTTATTGGAAATACTCCAAAGCCATTTTAGGAATCCTAAGGCTTCTTCCGATGCAGATTTTAAATTGGTCATGGCTCTTAATAAATTTGATCCCGTGAATGAAAAAAATTATATTTTTGAATTGGAACGAGGAGAAGTTTTTGAAATCCACAACGGCCGAAGGTTTATCAGAGGTAAAAAACGGGTCAAACGATACGAGTGTAGGGAAGTAGATACCGGAAGAATGTATCTTTTCAGTCCCCATGCCCAAGTAATTAAAATAGAATAGCATGTCTAAAAATCACTTTGCAATCATTATGGCTGGCGGTATTGGCTCTCGATTTTGGCCCTCGAGTACTCCCTTTTATCCCAAACAATTTATCGACATAACAGGCTCTGGACGATCACTTCTTCAGATTACTTTTGATCGCTTGGAGAACTTTATTCCTTCAACTAATATTTTTATTGTTACCCAAACCCGTTATCAGAAAATTATCTTGGATCAGTTGGGAGGCAAACTTTCGGAAAATCAAGTGATTTGTGAACCCGACCGACGAAACACCGCCCCTTGTATCCTTATGGCCAGTTTAAAAATTAAAAAAATCAATTCCGAAGCCAAAATAGTGGTTACTCCCAGTGATCATCTCATAGTTGACCAACAGCTTTTTAGGGAAGACTTGGAATTGGCTCTTGCAGCTTCGGACAAAAAAAATCTGATCACCTTTGGAATACAACCCGATTTTCCCGCTACAGGGTTTGGCTATATATCCGTCAAAGAGGATTCAAATGGATCCACCCTAAAGCCAGTAATGGAATTTACCGAAAAGCCAGATAAAGCCACTGCTCAGCATTTTATTGATGCTAAAAAATACTATTGGAATTCGGGTATTTTTGTGTGGTCTGCCACGGCAGTTTTGGAGGGTTTCAAAGCCCATTCACCAGTGCTTTATGATCTATTCAACAAAGGTTTTGATCACCTAAATACCGATGCCGAAGCAGCTTTTGTGTCCCAAAACTATCCGCTAGCCGAAAACATCTCTATTGACTATGCCTTGATGGAAAAATCAGAAGATATTCTAATGCTCCCAGCCCGTTTTGATTGGGATGATTTGGGCAGTTGGAAATCTATTTATGATCGTCAACCCAAAGATGCTTTAAAAAATGCTGTGGTCAAAGCACAACTGTATGCTGAAAAATCCAGTAACAATTTGATCAAAACCGACACTGATAAAAAAGTTGTGATTTCAGGTCTTGATAACTTTATTATTGTTGACTCAGATGGGCTTTTGATGATCTGCCCTATGGACAAGAATCAAGAGGTAAAGAATCTTGCTGAAAAGGCATCAAAGCATTTTGACCAAAAGGAAGGTTAGTTTTCCTTTTGATAGACCTCCCTCACTTTTTTAAATAGGTTGGAAGAGTAAATAAAATTCCCTACAGTTTCGTTTTCAGTTTTAAAAACATCTTGATTAGACCCTTCCCATCCCTTGTAACCATTTTCAAGGAATAATACCTTTTCTCCTATTTCCATGACCGAATTCATATCGTGGGTATTAATTACAGTGGTGATTTCAAATTCCTTGGTGATTTCCTGAATCAAGTTATCAATCAAGGTGGAGGTCTTTGGGTCTAGGCCTGAGTTAGGTTCGTCACAAAACAAGTATTTGGGGTTCATTACAATGGCGCGTGCGATGGCTACTCTTTTTTGCATCCCCCCCGATATTTCAGAGGTTAGTTTTTTATTGGCGTTGATCAGATTGACCCTCTTAATGACTTCATTGGCCCGCGACAGCATTTCCTCCGATGTTTTTTCGGTCAACATGCGCATTGGAAACATAATATTCTCCTCTACAGTCATAGAATCAAAAAGGGCACTGCCCTGGAAGACCATTCCCATTTCTTGTCTTAATTTACTCCTTTCCAAAATATTCATATTTTGAAACGATCTTTCTTCGAAATAAATATTACCACTGTCAATTCCATACAGCCCCAAAATACATTTAAGTAGCACTGTTTTTCCTGATCCACTTTGACCAATGATCAAGTTGGTTTTTCCTTTTTCAAATTGAGTGGAAACGTCTGTGAGGACTCTGACACCATTAAACGATTTACAAAGTTTTTCTACAACGATCATCAGGTCAGCAATAATTGGGTTATTATGTAATTGGTTACGATGATAAGGACACTCGTCCATACAAAAGAGGTTGTACTTGCTTTTCCTACTTCTAAGGCACCCCCCTTGAGATAATAACCGTGAAAGGAGGGGACAGTAGCCAAAATAAAAGCAAAAAAACAGGTTTTGACAAATGCATAGCGAACATGGTAGGGGATAAATTCCATCTGAATTCCCTCTATAAAATCGGCACTAGAGCAAAAGCCACCATAAATAGAAGCGATATAGCCTCCGAATATCCCCAAAAACATGGATATGGTAATAACAAAAGGATAAAAGAGCATGGCAACAATTTTGGGAAAAATCAAATAATTATAAGTATTGATTCCCATCACTTTCAAAGCGTCAATCTGTTCGGTAACCCTCATAGTTCCTAAACTGGAGGTAATATAAGAGCCTACTTTTCCTGCCATGATAACTGAAATAAAGGTGGGGGCAAATTCCAAGATTACCGATTGACGAGTGGCAAAACCAATCAAATTTTTGGGTAAAAAAGGATTGCTGAGGTTTAAGGCTGTTTGTATGGCGACTACGCCTCCAACAAAAAAGGAAACAAAAGAGACGATTCCAATTGATCTGATGATCAATGAATCTACTTCCCGAATAATGAGCTCTTTCATAACACTCCAACGGGTAAACCGTCTGAATACTTTTGAAAGCATTATAAAATAAGCTCCTATGTAATGAAGTCCAAGCATCTTTACAAATTTACATAATTAACCCATAGAAATATGGGCTTTGAAAGTCAACTGAAGATTAAATTTGGTAGGTAATGGCGTTGATGTTCATTCCTGCTCCCACACTGGCAAAAAGAATAATATCTCCTTTTTTTAAAGAATGTCCTTTGTAGTTTTGTTTGAGTACCAAGTCGAAAAGAGTAGGGACGGTTGCTACAGAGCTGTTACCAAATTCTTCAATATTCATGGGAAGAATACCGTCTGGTATGGGTTTTTTGAACAGTCTGTAAAACCTCTTCGCTATGGCTTCATCCATTTTTTGGTTGGCTTGATGAATGAATATTTTTTTGAGATCATCGATGGCCACGCCCGCTAGATCAAGGCATTGTTTCATGGCGTCAGGGACTTTGTTTAGAGCAAATTCATACACCTTTCTGCCTTGCATTTTGATGAATTTATCTCCTTCAACATCCTGCTTGTCATAGGATTTACCATAAAAAATAAAATCAGCTTCGTTATTGGCGGTATAGGTCAAAGTGCTGTGGGATAAAATTCCACCTTCTTGACTGGATTCTTCCAGTATGGTTGCTCCGGCACCATCCGCGTATATCATGGAATCACGATCATGAAGATCGACGACCCTTGAAAGGGCATCGGCACCAATGACCAAACATTTTTTTGCCATCCCTGCTTTGATGAATGCTTGGGCTTGTATCATGGCTTCAACCCAACCTGGACAGCCAAACAAAATGTCATAGGCCACGCATTTTGGGTTATGAATTTTTAATTTGGCTTTTACTCTTGAGGCCAAACTGGGTAAAGTATCAATTTGTTTACTGTCGCCACTGATGTCTCCAAAGTTATGGGCAACGATAATGTAATCTAGTGTTTCGGGATCTAAATCGGCATCTTCAATGGCTACCTTCGCAGCATGGTAGGCGATGTCAGAAGTTTTTAGTTCGGCAGAAATGTACTTGCGTTCCTCGATTCCAGTAATCGAGTTGAACTTGTCAATGATGGTTTCGTTGTCAACATCAAATTTTGAACCCTTATCATCAAGAAAAGAATGCCCCAGAAAGGCTTTATTTTCCTTGATAATTGTGGGGATACAGCAACCGCTTCCAGTGATTTTATAACTCATAATAACAGTACAATAGTACCGTTTTATTGAAGATTATCGACTCTTTTGATAATAAACGTATGATGCCCAAAAGCAGTGAGGGGAATTGAATTATGGTTGAAATTGACCTAGAACCCTTATTAATTAGGCATTTACGTAATCCTCTATAGAAGTACAGCTACAAATCAAATTACGATCTCCAAAAGCTTCGTCCACTCTTCTAACTGAAGGCCAGAATTTATTGTCCGTCACAAAAGCCAGTGGATAGGCCGCTTTCTGTCTCGAATAGGGAAACTCCCATTGGTCCGAGGTTACCATCTCAAGAGTATGGGGAGCATTTTTCAGAAGCGCTATACTGGTTTCATCTCCCGAATTGATCTCCATTCTAATGGAAATCATGGCATCACAGAACCGGTCAATTTCTTCCAGATTTTCACTTTCTGTAGGTTCAATCATCATGGTGCCTGCCACGGGAAAAGACACTGTAGGGGCATGAAAACCATAATCCATCAGACGTTTGGCGATGTCTACAACTTCGATATTAAACTTCTTAAAAGGACGGCAATCGATGATCAACTCATGAGCCGTTCTGCCCTTATCTCCCGTATATAAAATATCGTAGGCTCCTTCCAGTCTTTTACTGATGTAGTTGGCGTTGAGAATCGCCATTTCGGTAGCCCTTGTCAATCCGCTACCGCCGAGCATTTCGATGTATCCATATGAAATCAAACAAGCCAACGCCGATCCCCATGGGGCGGCAGAAATAGTGTCTTTTGAATCGCTTCCTCCTGTGCTTACCATTGGGTGTTGGGGTAGAAAAGGCGATAGGTGAGCCGCCACACAAATGGGTCCTACACCAGGCCCTCCACCCCCATGTGGAATGGCAAAAGTTTTGTGGAGGTTGAGATGGCAAACATCTGCACCGATTTGTGCGGGGCTTGTCAGTCCTACTTGTGCATTCATATTGGCACCATCCATATATACCTGCCCTCCACAATCGTGGATTTTGGCGGTAATGTCTTTGATGTTCGCTTCAAAAACACCATGGGTGGAAGGATAAGTAATCATCAAAGCCGCCAGATGCTCTCGATTTTCTACTGTTTTTTCTAAAAAATCTACCCAATCAATATTCCCCAGTTCATCCGTTTTGACGACCACGACTTTCATCCCTGCCATCACAGCCGAGGCGGGATTGGTACCATGTGCGGAAGAGGGAATCAAACAAATATTGCGATCTGTATCTCCTCTGGATTCGTGATAGGCTCGGATGACCATCAGCCCTGAGTATTCCCCTTGTGCACCTGAGTTGGGTTGCAAAGAGGTAGCGTGGAATCCCGTAATCTCAGTAAGTTGATTTTCCAATCGGTGCAGCATCTTGTGGTACCCTTTGGCCTGTTCTTCAGGAATAAAAGGGTGGACACCCGACCATCTGGGCCAGCTTAAAGGCAACATCTCTGCAGCGGCATTCAGCTTCATGGTACAAGATCCCAAGGAAATCATCGAATGGTTTAAGGACAAATCTTTACGCTCCAAACTTTTTATGTAGCGCATCATTGCGGTTTCTGAATGGAACGAATTGAAAATTTTGTGTTGGAGATAAGGACTCCTTCTTTTTTGATTCAATGGATAGCGGTGGTTTTCAATTTTCACTTTTCCATTGATATTTTTTTGATTAACGACCTTTTCAAAGACATTCAGCACTTTTAAAAGTGCCACTTCATCTGTAGTTTCGTTGATTGAAATACCTACAGTTTCCTGATCAATATAGTTGAAGTTGATCTCGTTTTTTTCAGCTTCGGCTTTTACAGCGGCAGCATTGATTTTGATTCTTAGTGTGTCAAAATAATAGGTATTGAGTTGTGTCAGTCCTAGGTCCACCAACTTTTTTTCGAGTTTAGCCGCGTTTATATGAATCCTTTTGGCGATTCTTTTTAATCCTTTGGGTCCGTGATAAACGACATACATTCCTGCCATTACTGCCAGTAAAACCTGCGCGGTACAGATGTTGGAGGTCGCCCTATCTCTTTTGATGTGTTGTTCGCGGGTTTGAAGTGCCATCCGCAAAGCGGGGTTTTCATCCTGATCTCGGGTTTGTCCAATGATCCGTCCTGGGATGTTTCGCTTGTAGTCTGCTTTCGTTGCGAAATAGGCCGCATGGGGTCCTCCATAGCCCAAAGGAATACCAAAACGCTGGGTCGTACCTACCACCACATCCACATCATAGCTTCCCGGTGCTTCCAACAGGGTGAGACTTAGTAGGTCTGCCGCCACTATGGTTTTCAGTCCAAAGGCTTTGGCCTTGGCCACCCGTGAGGGTAGGTCAGTGATGGCGCCATCTTTGCCAGGATATTGAAAAATTGCAGCAAAAAAACAGCTGTCAAAATCTACCTTTTCAGCATCGCCCACTACCAATTCTATTCCCAAAGGCAAGGCTCTGGTTTTTAGTACTGCCAAAGACTGTGGTAGGATGTCCTCTGATACAAACAGTTTGTTGGCTTTCGATTCTTTTTGCTCCCGTGATCGAATCGCATAGGTCAGTGTCATGGCTTCAGCTACTGCTGTTGCCTCGTCTAGGAGGGAGGCATTGGCCAATTCCATTCCCGTAAGCTCGCAAACCATGCTTTGAAAATTAAATAGAGCCTCCAGTCTCCCTTGTGCAATTTCTGCCTGATAGGGGGTATAGGCGGTATACCAACCTGGGTTTTCCAGTATGTTCCGTTGAATTACAGCAGGGGTGATGGTGGGGTGGTAACCCAAACCGATATAGGTTTCAAACAATTGGTTTTCATCAGAAAGGGCTCTAAGTTCATTGAGAAACCTATACTCACTGATTCCCTCACGGAGGTTGAGTGGTTGGGGCAGTCTGATTTCTTCGGGTAGGGTTTGCGAAAGCAGTTCCTCAACGGAGTCGACTTCTAAGGCTGTGAGCATTTTTGAGACTTCCTCATCTTTGGAGCCTATGTGGCGTAAAGCAAATTTGTCTGGTTGCATACGTTAGGTGGTTTAAACAAAATTAGCATATAGATCACCCCCTTTTTACCCCCCATTAATTCATTTCTCCATTTTTTTTGAACAAAAATCCTAGTTATTAACAGTTTACAGATATTTTTGTCGCGTGGGATGGCTCAGCAAGGTATTTGACGGCTATATTAAATTCAACTTTCACGTGGGTTTGGCGGTTTTGGCACTCGCCCAAATCACCGCTTTGGATTTTGACTTTTCTCTTAGTATAACAGATGCACTTCTCTGCTTTTCCGCACCTTTTTTCGGCTATAACTTTATCAAGTTCCACCGTTTTTTTGGTCCGATGGAGGGAATCAAAACCAAGGGTTTTTCTATTTTGTTGGGATTCCTGTTGTTGCCTACCCTTCTTTTTCTCACTGGGGTATTTTACCTGCCTTTATACAGTCAGTTACTCCTTCTGTCAACCTTTGTATTGGTTTTGCTCTACTGTTTGCCCCTGCCAGGAGTAAAAATTAATTTTAGAGGACTTAGGGGATTAAAAATTCATTTGGTAGCCTTAAGTTGGGTACTCACCACTGTTTTTTTACCACTGAGTATGGCCGATAAGAATCTTAGCGACCTCTCTTGGGTCTATGGGCTTCAGCGTTACCTTTTTGTATTGGTCGCTACCCTCCCTTTTGAAATCCGAGACCTTAAACTGGACGATCCCCATTTGTCAACCTGGCCCCAAAAATACGGCATACCCAAAACAAAAGTACTGGGCGGGATCTTACTGATCGCTTTTATATCTTTGGAGGGGTATTTTCGCCCATCTGAATATCTCTTGATTACTATATCCATGGTGCTATTGTTGATGATCACACTTTTTACTTCTAGGGCGGAACAATCCAAATATTTTTCCAGCTTTTGGGTGGAGGGAATTCCAATTTTATGGTTAATTTTAAGGTATAATCCCATCCTATGAGAGCACTGATATTGATACTTTTCTTTGTCCTACAAATGCCTAAGGTGGAGGTATTGGAAAAATCGGAATACCAAGCTTTGGTTGAACAAGGCTATACCATTATTGATGTAAGAACCCCAGAAGAGTTTGAGGAAGGCCATATAGAAGGGGCACAAAACATCAACGTAAAAGAAGATGCCTTTGTTACAGCAATACAAAAACTTTCCCCATCGGATACACTATTGGTTTATTGTCGTTCGGGAAGAAGAAGCCTTTATGCCGCTCAAGTGATGGTCTCCTTAGGGTTTCAAAAAATTTATGACTTAGAAGGTGGTTTTTTAAATTGGGAGAAGGAATAGGGGGGTTTTGTAAATTAATTAGTAAAAGTCTCATATATCGAAATATCAGAATAATGAGGTAGTCCCGTATTTAAGATCATGACAAAAATCAGAGATGATAATTTCCTAAAAGCTTTTGTAAAGCAAGTTCGTAATTTACGGAAGGAGAAAAATATGTCTCAATACGAGTTTTTATAGGTTTCAGATATTTCCAAGAGTCAGATAATAAGAATCGAGCAAGGAGAGGTAAATACTGGAATCAGTTCTGTAATTGCCTTGGCCAAAGCATTAAAAGTTTTACCAAAAATTTATTCGAGTCTAATCAAGAGTAAAATAAGCTATTGAAACTCCTAGTTCACCAATCCAGCTCTTTTCAGTAAAGCATTGGGGTCGGGTGCCTTTCCTCTAAATCTTTTATAGAGCGTCATGGGATGTTCGGTACCGCCTTTGGAAAGGATATTTTCTTCAAAGGATTTAGCCGTTTCGGGATCAAAAATGCCTTTTTCTAAAAACAGTTCAAATGCATCGGCATCAAGCACCTCTGCCCATTTGTAGCTGTAATAGCCTGCGGAGTATCCCCCTTGAAAAATATGAGAAAAGGCAGTGCTATTGCAACTTTCGGGATAGTTTTTTAAAAACTGTACCCGTTCCAAAATTTGGCTTTCATGTGTTTTAACATCTTCAATTTTGGTGGCATCCTTACCGTGGTAGGACAAGTCCAAAAATCCAAAACCCAATTGTCTTAGGGTCTGTAAACCTTGCTGGAAATGAGCTACTTTTTTGATTTTGTCGATATATTCCATAGGAAGGAGTTCACCGGTCTTATAATGATTGGCAAAAAGCTTTAGGGCCTCTTTTTCATAGCACCAGTTTTCCATAATCTGACTGGGCAGTTCCACAAAGTCCCAAAATACATTGGTGCCACTCAATCCTCCATAGGTGGTATTGGCCAACATCCCGTGTAGGGCATGCCCAAATTCGTGGAAGAGGGTGGTTACCTCTTGGAAGGTGAGTAGAGAAGGGGTATTTGCGGTTGGTTTGGAAAAATTACAGACCATTGAAATATGCGGTCTTTGCCCTTTTTTCTGTCCACGGTAGGAGGTCATCCATGCCCCGTTTCTTTTTCCAGGTCTGGGGAAAAAATCGGTATACAAAAGGGCGTAAAAATCTCCTTTGCGATTGAAGACCTCGTATATGTCTACCTCGGGATGATAGCCTTCGATGGCTGTATTTTTTTTAAAACGGAGTCCATACAGTCGCTCGGCAATATCAAATACTCCTGCTTTGACATTTTCCAAGGGGAAATAGGGTTTTAGCTTTTGCTCATCCAAATCGAGTTGTACTTGTTTTAGCTTTTCCGATACATAGGCAGTATCCCATTTTTCGAGTGTGGGAAGTCCCAGACTTTCTGCTGCAAATTTTTCCATTTCCTCCCATTCGTTTTGGGCGGCAGGGTAGGCTTTTTTATATAAATCTTCTAAAAAACTTTTTACATTTCCCTCAGAGGTCGCCATGCGTTCCTCCAAAACAAAAGCAGCGTGTGACTCATATCCCAGTAATTCGGCTCTTTGCTTTCTGAGTTCAATTAACCGAAGTATGATGGCGGTGTTGTTTTGCTCGTTGTCCTGAAAACCCCTACCTCCAAAAGCAGTGTTCATTTCTTGTCTCAGGGTTCTGTTTTCCGCATAGGTCATCAGCGGGATATAACTGGGATAATCCAAGGTAAAAACCCATCCTTCTTTGTCTTTTGATTTGGCGGTTTCTGCTGCCATTTCTTTAACCTGATCAGGTAAGCCCTTTAGATCGCTTTCCTGAGTAATATGAAGTTCGTAGGCTTGAGTGTCGGCCAATACGTTTTCGCCAAAACTTAGGCTGAGTTGTGCCTTTTCGGTATCTATTTCTCGTAGGATGTCCTTTTCATCATCGTTGAGCAAAGCCCCATTTCGGGCAAATCCTTTATATTCTTTTTCCAAAAGGGTAAGTTGCTCCACCGATAAATTTTCAGCTTCCCGATTTTCGTATATCATTTTGATTCTTTCAAACAAAGTCTGATTGAGCCTAACATCGTTTTGAAATTTAGTGAGCAAGGGAGAGGCCTTTTGGGTGACTTCTTGAATGGCTTCCGAGGTTTCGGCACTGTTGAGGTTAAAAAGGATGGCACTGTTACGTTCCAATAGTTCCCCTACATTTTGCAGGGCATATATGGTGTTTTTAAAACTGGGCGGAGCAGCCTGTTGAGCAATATTGTCAATTTTTTGCAGTGCGTTTTCGATGTTTTCTGCAAGGGCAGGAATATAATGTTCAGGTTTGATTTTACTGAAGGGAATTGATTGATAGGGCGTATCAAACTTAGACAATAATGGGTTTTCCAATGCTTTAAGAATTTAGTTTTTTACTGCTGTTGATGACTTTGGTTTTGAGTCCTTTTTTGTATTCTGCCACCCTGTCCAATACTGAAGGCTCGGAAGTTCCTACGATTTGAGCGGCCAGTATACCCGCATTTTTGGCACCGTTGAGCGCTACCGTTGCGACAGGAACACCTCCAGGCATTTGGAGGATGGACAAAACAGAATCCCACCCGTCTATGGAGTTACTCGACTTGACGGGTACGCCTATGACAGGAAGAGGCGATACAGCAGCGATCATTCCTGGAAGGTGGGCAGCTCCGCCAGCACCAGCGATAATGACTTTGAGCCCCCTTTGATGGGCTTGACTCCCATAATCCATCATTTTTTCGGGGGTGCGGTGGGCAGAGACGATGTCTACTTCTGTTTCAATTTCAAACTGTTGAAGGATGTCTATCGCTTCTTGCATGACCGGTAAATCCGATTCACTGCCCATAATGATTCCAACTTTTGCCATATTATTTACTGATTACTGATAAGGTTTCTTTTACTTGTTTTGCCATTTTTCTGGCGGTATCTATTTTGGGGTGGATGATCGTTATGTGTCCCATTTTTCTGAAGGGACGGGTTTCTTTTTTACCGTAAATATGGGGCGTTACTCCTTCAATCGCCAAAATTTGATCAATGTTTTTGTAAACTACAGGACCGGTATGCCCTTCTTTGCCAACAAGATTGACCATTACGGCCGAGGCTTTACTTTCAGTTTTTCCCAGAGGTAAATCCAATACCGCCCTGATGTGTTGTTCAAATTGGCAGGTATAGGAGGCTTCAATACTGAAGTGACCACTATTGTGGGGCCGCGGCGCGACTTCATTAACCAATACCTCGCCTTCATGGGTGAGAAACAGTTCAACGGCTAACAAACCGATCTGTCCATAAGCTTCTGCAGTTTGCAGGGCGATTTCTATCGCTTTATTTGTGGCTTGCTCCGAGAGTCGCGCGGGGCATAAAACGTATTCCACCTGATTGGCGGTGGGGTGAAACTCCGACTCGACCACGGGATAGTGAACCGTTTCCCCCGAGGGACGTCGGCATACAATGACCGATAATTCTTTTTCAAAGGGAACCAGTTCTTCAATGAGACAAGGTCCATCATTTAAACCTTCGATTTCTTTATTGGAATAGATAATAGACACCCCATATCCGTCATAACCCATTTCTGCCGATTTCCATACAAAAGGAAAAGACAATTCCCCTTTGATGATCCCTTCTTTTACTTGGTCAAGGTTTTCAAACTCATCGAAGGACGCAGTGGGGATATTATGATTTCTATAAAACTTTTTTTGAAGGCATTTGTTCTGTATGGTCTTTAGAACGCGAGGCTGAGGATAAACTTTAACGCCTTCTTTTTCTAATTTTTCGAGTGCTTCTACATTAACTTTTTCAATTTCGATGGTCAAAACATCCAAACCTTTTCCAAATTCATATACCGTTTGAAAATCAGTTAAACTTCCCATGACAAATTCATCACACGCCAGTCGGGCAGGGGCACTTTCGCTGGGATCTAAAACCTTGGTTTTGATGTCCCATTTTCGGGTGGTGTAGAGTAGCATTTTGCCTAATTGTCCTCCCCCCAGTATGCCTAAAGTTTTTGTAGTTGAAAAAAATTCCATCCTGAAGTTTTTACAAAAATACACATAACTTTTATGCTTGGAAAAAAACAATACAATTTGGATATCTTTGTGACAAATATTATATGATGATCAATATAGTACTCTTTGGAAAACCGGGAGCGGGAAAAGGAACGCAGGCGGAATTTTTAAAATCTAAATATCAATTGTTTCATATCTCTACTGGAGATCTGTTTCGACACCATATTTCTAACAAAACCGATTTGGGGATGTTGGCACAGTCCTATATGGACAAAGGGGATTTGGTTCCCGATCAGGTAACCATCGACATGCTGAAAGATGCGGTTGAAACCCATTCGGAAGCCAAGGGGTTTATTTTTGACGGCTTTCCCAGAACGAGCAAACAAGCGGAGGCACTCGATACTTTTTTGAGTGAAAAATCCATGCAAATTTCAGCTACAGTGGCTTTGGAAGCCGACGACGATGTGTTGGTAGAAAGATTGGTCAATAGAGGAAAAACAAGCGGTAGGGTTGATGATCAGGATGAGGAAAAAATCAGAAATCGATTTGAAGAATACAATAATAAAACCGCGCCTTTAAGAGATTTTTACGAGGCACAGGGAAAATTCCACAGCGTTGACGGTATTGGTGGTATTGACGAAATTACCCATAGATTGACCACACTGATAGACGGTTTACTCTAAAGGATGACCGAAGCTAATTTTGTTGATTACGTAAAACTCAACCTCAAATCGGGGAAAGGAGGCAAAGGCTCTGTGCATTTGCATCGAGAAAAATATATTACTAAAGGTGGCCCCGACGGGGGAGATGGTGGTCGTGGAGGTCATATCATTGTTCGAGCCAATCCCAACCTTTGGACCCTTTATTCTTTTAAGTTTACCCGGCACTATGCAGCTGGTCACGGAGGTGACGGTAGTAAAAACCGAAGTAGTGGCGCTCAAGGAGAAGATGTATACATCGATGTTCCGTTGGGAACAGTGGTGAAAAGTTCGGAAACCGAAACCGTACTTTGTGAAATTGTAGAAAAAGATCAGGAATTCGTTTTGTTAGAAGGAGGAAAAGGAGGACTGGGAAATTGGAATTTTAAATCTTCTACCAACCAGACGCCCAGATATGCCCAACCTGGAATATCAGGGCAGGAGTTGCAGATTACTCTTGAGTTGAAGGTACTAGCCGATGTTGGTCTTGTAGGTTTTCCCAATGCTGGTAAATCTACGCTTCTGGCGTCTTTGACTGCCGCCAAACCTAAAATTGCAGACTATGAGTTTACTACACTAAAGCCCAATTTGGGCATTGTTCCTTATCGAGACTTTCAATCCTTTGTGATGGCTGATATTCCTGGAATTATCGAAGGAGCTGCTGAGGGAAAAGGCTTGGGGCATTACTTTCTCAGACATATTGAACGCAATTCTGTATTGCTTTTTATGATCCCTGCCGATACACCTGATGTTAAAAAAGCGTTTGATATTTTGATGGCCGAATTGAAGAACTATAATCCTGAAATGATGGACAAAGACTATGTGGTAGCACTTTCCAAGTGTGATTTGTTGGATGATGAACTCAAAGCGGAGTATGCCGAGGAAATGAATAAAAATTTTGGTAAAATACCACACTGTATGATTTCAGCCGTAGATCAGTCGGGTTTGTTGAACCTAAAAGACATTATTTGGAAAATTTTAAACACCCCTCATGAATAGAATGCAAGGGGCTATTCTTTTTTTTATTTTTCCCTTAGTACTTATTTCACAAGTGAAAACTCCTTTTGTAACCTATGATTACCAAAGTGATAGTCGCTACAAAAAAGAGCTAGAATTTTTAAAAAAGAAGGAAAGCGGGAAATCTACAGCGGTCATCCGATCCATTGCCGAATTGTCCTACTATTACAATGATTGGGACACCGCTATTGACTATTATAAGCGCCTAATTGTTAATGTACCTTCAGCTGAAAATTATTTTAAGTTGGGTGTTGCTGCCGCCAGAAAATCCTTGGAAGTTGCCCAGTTTTTTTCTGTCTCTTACGTGGTTAGTGCCAGAAAATCGGTTCTTAAAGCGCATGAGATGGAACCCAGAAATAAAGTATTTTTAAATTTACTGATTCAGTTGTATGCTGAAATCCCAACCCTCTTGGGAGGCAGTATGGCTTTTGCAGAAAAAAAAGCCGATGAATTGATGGCGATTGATTCCCTTGGTGGCAGGATGATGCAGGGCTATCTTTTTGAGTTGAAAAATGATTTTAAAGCATCGAAGTCCCTATATGTTGAGGTATTTACTGATCTTAAAAAAAAGACCACCGATTCACGGGAATGGATATCGCAGATCGAAAAGGATTTGATATTCAAATTGGGACGTGCCGCTGCCGAATACAAAATTGATTCGGAAAGCGGTGTTGCCGCTTTGAATCATTATATTGAAAATTTTGATTTCTCAGACATTTACCCTTTGGAATGGGCCTATTATTATCAATCAAAAATCTATTTTTACGAAAATCAACCCAAAAATGCATTGTTGTCAATCCAAAAAGCACTGGAGATCAATTCTGATTTTGAGGAAGGTTTAGCGTTTTTAAAAGCAGTTACATTTGAATAAATACCATTTTATAGCTATCGGAGGGAGTGCTATGCATAGCTTGGCTATTGCACTGAAAAACAACGGTCACCAGATCAGTGGCAGTGATGATGCCATTTTTGATCCTGCATTAAGCCAATTGCAGAAAGCTAAAATTTGTCCAGAGCAAATGGGTTGGTTTCCCGAAAAGATTTTGCCCCAACTCGACGCAGTAATTTTAGGTATGCACGCAAAAAAAGACAATCCCGAGCTTTTGGCAGCACAAAAAATGGGTTTATCGGTGTATTCCTATCCAGAGTTTATAGCCCAATATGCGCAAAATAAAACCAGAGTAGTCATTGCTGGAAGTCACGGTAAGACGACTATTTCTGCTATGGTGCTTCACGTTTTGAATTACCATCAAAAACCTGTGGATTATATGATTGGTGCTCAGTTGGAGGGTTTTGAAAATTCAGTTTTTTTGTCTGAAGACAATGAATTTATCGTTCTTGAAGGAGATGAATATCTGTCTTCTCCTATTGATTTAAGACCTAAGTTTCATCACTATAAACCGCAAATTGCTTTGATCAGTGGAATTGCATGGGATCATGTCAATGTTTTTAAAACCCTATCTGATTACAATCATCAATTTGAGTTATTTATTGATTCCATTACAGCTGGTGGCGTTTTGGTTTACAACAAAGAGGATCAGAAGTTGTGTGAAATAGTAAGAGCTTCTCAAAACACCATCCGAAAAGAACCCTATGATATTTTGGAGCATTCGGTGTCTGGTGGAATGACCTATTTGGAAACCGACGAAGGTGCCATTCCGTTAGGGATTTTTGGAAAACACAATCTTTCCAACCTTTCTGGAGCCAAGTGGTTGTGTCAATTGATGGGCGTGGATGAGGACGATTTTTACCAAGCCATTGGTAATTTTAGGGGGGCATCAAAACGGCTGGAACAATTGACCGCCGGAAAGACGAGTCGACTTTTTAAAGATTTTGCCCACGCCCCGAGTAAAGTAAAAGCAACCACCCAAGCTGTTAAGGAACAGTTTGCCGATCAAAAATTAATGGCCTGTTTGGAATTGCATACTTATAGCAGTTTGGAGCCTTCTTTTATTGTACATTATCAAAACAGCTTGGAAAAGGCAGACATACCCATTGTATTCTTCGACCCTGAAGCACTAAAAATAAAAAACAGAACCCCCATCAGTCCTCAAGAAATTATTGATGCGATGGGACGTTCAGATCTTATTGTTTTTACCCATCCAGACGACCTAAATGAATTTTTGTTGGAGCAAGAGTATGAGGATACCGTTCTTCTTATGATGAGCTCAGGAAATTATGGAGGGCTAGATTGGGAGCAATTGAAAGCTAGGTTAGTGCAGTTTTAAAATACCGAAAGATTTTTATCTTTAGTAGGCTAAACTCGTTTAATGTCCGTTATGCCCCCGAATTTATCCATTAAACAATGGGAACCTGATGACCGTCCTAGAGAAAAATTAAAGGAAAAAGGAGCTGAGTCCCTTTCACTTGCTGAATTGCTCGCCATCATTATTGGCAGTGGAAGTCCAGGCGAGAGTGCTGTTGAGTTAATGAAGCGCATTTTGTACCACCAAAGAAACGGACTCTTGGGCCTGGAACATATTTCATTGCAAAGACTTACAAAATTCAAAGGAGTGGGGATGGTAAAGGCCATAAAAATTAAAGCAGCCCTTGAAATTTCAAAACGTTTACAAAACCAAGCCTACCCCCAAAAAAAACAATTTACTTCCAGTGCATTGGTATTTGAGTTTTTGGTTCCCCTTTTATGTTCCCTCAAACACGAAGAATTTTGGATTTTATATTTAAATCAGTCCAATCGATTGCTGGAAAAAAAATGCTTGAGTAAAGGAGGAATCAATCAAACGGTGGTGGATATTCGACTGGCTTTAAAAAATACCATTGAACTAGAGGCAACAGGGATGATTTTGGCTCACAATCACCCTTCTGGAAACCTTTCTCCCAGCAACCAAGACCTTGAACTCACTAAAAAATTGGTCAAGGCTGCCAGTACTTTTGACATTCTAATTTTGGATCATCTTATTGTCTCTGAAAAGCGTTACTTTAGCTTTAAAGATGAAAATTTGATCTGAATGATACTGGTTTATTCTCACAAGATAACGCCTCGATTGACTTATGTATTTAGGCAGATTTTCATCCGAATTTTGGAACTTCCAGTAGATTTCACCTCTTCCATAGAGAAGTTTGTTTCTCATTCGGGCCCAAAACTTAGCTATACTCATCAACCTCTAGGTAAGGAATTTTTTATTGCATCGCATGAATTGCTTTTTCAGAAAGGTATTCAGGAGGTTCCTATAGAGGTGTCAAATTGGTCAGGATTACCTGCTTTCTTTAAGTTGGGAACCTCTTCTCAATTGCCTTATGACCTTTTTGCAGCCTCCTTTTTTTTGATGAGTAGATATGAAGAGTTTCTTCCACATATTAAGGATGAATTGGGTGCTTTTTTACCCTACCAAAGCTTGGCTTCAAAAAACAATTTTTTGGAAATGCCCCTTATTGATTTGTGGGCTGTTAGATTAAAAGATAAACTTCATGAGTTTTTTCCAGAGCTTCCCCATGTATCGTGGAAAAAACCTAATTTTCAGCCCATTGTATACGTAGTCAACCCCTATAAATATCAAAATAAATCCCTAATACTGAAGCTAGCCGATTCGATAACGGCTCTATGGCATCTTGATTTTTTATCTTTGATCGAACAAATTTTAGTGCTTTTGGGTTTGCAAAAAGATCCTCACAATAATTTTGAAGAATTGAAAGCACTTTTTAAGTCCTTTGGAAATCAACCGATATATTTTTTTCTTTTTGCAAAAAACACCTTCTACGATAGAGGGGCCTCTATTCGAAATTTTAGTTTTAGAACCTTAGTTAAGAATATTTCTGACACCAATGATGTGTCTCTTTTGGTTTCCTATGATGGACAAGAGGACGCTAAGACCTTATTTAGCGAGCGAAATCATCTGAAAAAATTGATTCTTAAAAAAATCAATAGGACAAGGTTTAACTACGGTCTTTTATCAGCTTCTTCGGGCTATTATTCTTTGATGGAACACGAAATCCAAAAGGATTACAGTATGGGCTATTTGGGTGAGATCGGTTATCGCGCTTCAACGGCTGTTCCCTTCTATTTTTACGATTTAAATAACGATTTACAAACTTCATTGAAAATACATCCTGTGGTGGCAGATGAAGTTGGGCTGAGGAAATTTTCTGATAACAAAGCATTTAAAAAATTGGAACAGTTGTATGAAAATCTTCCTACAAGGTCCGCCATTCATGGGGTTTCTTTTTCCAATGCCATACTCAATGCTACAGAATTAAAAAATACTTGGCGGGAAAAATTCATAAATTATCTTCGTTATCATGCTCGATAAAAATCAGATTACTGATGTCTTTTTTGATTTGGATCATACTTTATGGGATTTTGAAAAAAATTCAGCACTGACCTTTGAGAAGATTTTTAATCAACTTAACATTCATCTTAAACTCGATGATTTTCTGGCGGTCTACGAAGGCATTAATCATAAATATTGGAAGCTTTACAGGGAAAATAAAATTTCCCGAACCGAATTGCGACACAAACGATTGATTAAAACTTTTCAAGCCATCGATTATGCATTTGATCCAGACAATATCGATTTAATTTCAGATCAATATATTTTAAACCTTTCAACTTTTTCTAACCTATTTGAAGGTACCCTCTCCCTTTTGCAAGGACTTCAGCAGAAATATCAACTTCACGTTATAACCAATGGTTTTGAGATCGTACAACACCATAAAATCAAAAACTCAGGTTTGTCTCCCTATTTCAAAAATGTTTTTACAGCCGAAAAAGTTGGTTATAAAAAGCCCCATCCCGTTATTTTTGAATATGCGTTGCGTCAAAGCAATACAGCGGCAGTAAAATCCTTAATGATTGGAGACAGCCTTGAGGCTGATATTTTAGGGGCTTTAAACATTGGAATGCAAGCCATTCATTTTAATTCCCATCACGAACCCCACCATTCGCATTGCCCAGTGGTTCAAAATTTAGATGAAATCAAAGCCCTAATATGATTTTTACACATATGCTTTCATCACTAAAAGTAAAATTTTAAATTCGCCTTCAGATGGAATTGAAAAAAGTACAGGAAATTGTTGACCGATGGATTCAAGATCATGGTGTCCGTTATTTTGATGAATTGACAAATATGGCTCAACTGACTGAGGAGGTTGGAGAAGTAGCCCGTATTATTGCTAGAAGGTATGGGGAACAAAGTGAAAAAGAGAGTGACAAAACAAAAGACTTGGGTGAGGAGCTCGCCGATGTTATATTTGTTGTTTTGTGTTTGGCCAATCAGACCGGTGTTGATTTACAACAGGCTTTTGATAAGAAAATGAAAACCAAGTCTGAAAGAGACCACAACAGACACCATAACAATCCAAAACTGAAATAATAACACCAGCGATGAAGCTAAAGTTAAATCACCCCACTCAAATAGCGAATGGCGAACTCACGATTACGGGCTCCAAAAGTGAATCCAATAGGTTATTAGTACTTCAAGCTTTATATCCTCAGATTAAAATTCAAAACCTCTCTAATTCTGATGATTCTCAGGTCACTCAAAAAGGTCTGAAAAGTAGTGGGAAGATCGTAGATATTCATCATGCTGGGACTGCCATGCGTTTTCTGACGGCCTATTTTGCATCCCAAGCCAACCGAGAGGTTGTATTAACGGGCTCTGAAAGAATGCAAGAACGCCCGATAAAACCTTTGGTCGAAGCTTTAAGCAGTTTGGGAGCCAATATTACCTACGAAAAAATGGAAGGTTTTCCTCCCTTGGTGATCAAAGGAAAAGAAATTATTGAGAACCAGGTAAGCCTTCCCGCTAACATTAGCAGCCAGTATATCTCAGCTTTGATGCTGATCGCTCCATCACTGAAAAAAGGGTTGGTCATTGATTTGATAGGGGAAACAACCTCTGTTCCCTACATCCAGATGACCCAAAGTATTATGAATGAATTGGGTTTTGAAACTGCATTTGATGGCAATCAAATATCGATAAGGCCCTGTTCAAAAATTGATCCGATTACTTGGACTGTAGAGTCTGACTGGAGTTCAGCTTCCTATTTCTATTCCATTGTGGCGCTGGCTCAAGAGAGTGAAATTAGTTTGAATAGTTATTTTGAAGAAAGCAGACAAGGAGATGCTGCATTGGCTCAACTCTATGAAAAATTTGGAATAAGTACTTCATTTACTAACAAACAAATAAAGCTTTCTAAAAAAGAAGGTTTTAGTCTCCCTAATTACGTATCAATCGATCTGAAAAACACACCCGATTTGGCTCAAACCATTGCGGTTACCTGTTTAGGACTCAAAATAGACTGTAAACTTACGGGCTTACATACCCTCAAAATAAAAGAAACAGATCGATTGACCGCTCTTAAGGTTGAAATGGAAAAGTTGGGTGTAAGGGTCGAAATCACTGAAAACAGCCTTGAATTGATCAATTCGGGAGACATAAAAAAGGGTGTTGAAATAGATACCTACAACGATCACAGAATGGCCATGGCATTTGCTCCTTTAAGTTTAAAAACCTCCATAACGATTAATAATGCGGAGGTAGTCTCCAAATCCTATCCCAGTTTTTGGGACGATCTTAGTAAACTCGACTTTGATCAAAAGATATTTTGATTTTTTATTCCCTTTTACTTGACAACCCCTACCTCTAGAACTTATATTTGCGGGGTAAAAAAAGATACTTATGAAATTGTCAGATTTTAATTTTGACCTCCCAGATATTTTATTGGCACAAAGACCCTCCTCTAGTAGGGATGAATCACGGTTGATGGTGGTCAATCGAGCCGATCAATCCATCAGTCACCATACCTTTAAAGACATTATTAATTTTTTTGATGAAGGAGATGTGATGGTTTTGAACAATACTAAAGTTTTTCCTGCTAGGCTTTTTGGTAATAAAGAAAAAACGGGAGCCAGAATTGAAGTCTTTCTACTCAGAGAACTCAATGAGGAACAACGATTGTGGGATGTATTGGTAGATCCTGCCAGAAAGATTAGAATTGGAAACAAACTCTATTTTGGAAATGACGATAGTTTGGTTGCTGAAGTAATAGACAATACTACTTCTAGGGGTAGAACGCTTCGTTTTCTTTTTGACGGCTCCTACAGTGAGTTCCGTTCCAAGTTAAAAGAACTTGGGCAAACACCACTTCCTAAATACATCAACCGTCCCATTGAAGAAGAGGACGAGGATCGTTATCAAACTATATATGCCAAACATGAAGGTGCAGTGGCAGCCCCTACAGCAGGATTGCATTTTTCAAAACATTTGATCAAAAAACTTCAGATCAAAGGCATCGACTTGGCCGAATTAACCCTCCACGTTGGTTTAGGAACCTTTAGTCCTGTCGAGGTTGAAGATTTGTCAAAACACAAAATGGATTCCGAAGAGTTGATTATTACTCAAGAAGCCTCCGATGTAGTCAATAATGCTTTGAAAACCAACCGCAAAATATGTGCAGTAGGAACCACAGTTATGAGAGGACTTGAGTCTTCTGTATCTTCAATGGGGACTTTAAACCCATATCAGGGTTGGACTCACAAGTTTATTTTTCCCCCTTTCGATTTTTCTATCGCCAATTGTATGATTACTAATTTTCACACACCTAAATCCACTTTGCTGATGATGGTGTCTGCTTTTGCCGATGTCGATTTAATCAGAGAAGCTTATAAACAAGCCATTAAGAAAAAATACAATTTTTATTCTTATGGTGATGCTATGCTCATCCTCTAACGACAAGCTAGGGCTTATGGAGGAGATGTTTGAATCAGTTCATTGATGGAAACGGAAAGTAAAAGGGACATTCGTTCGCTATCGCTCGAAGACCTCAGGCAATTCTTTATCGAAAATGAAGACAAGGCTTTTCGTGGAAATCAGGTATATCAGTGGTTGTGGCAAAAAGGCACCCACGATTTTGAAGGCATGACCAACCTTTCAAAAGCTACCCGTTCCTTATTAGAGGAACATTTTGTGATCAATCATATTGCTATTGATCAACAGCAAAAAAGTAATGACGGAACCATTAAAAATGCGGTCAAATTACATGACGATTTGATCGTTGAATCAGTACTTATTCCCACGGCAACCCGAACAACGGCATGTGTCTCCTCACAAGTAGGTTGTAGTTTAGACTGTGAATTTTGTGCTACGGCCAAAATCAAAAGAATGAGAAACCTCAATGCCGATGAAATTTATGATCAGGTGGTGGCCATGGACCAACAAAGTCGGTTGTATTTTGATCGACCCTTGACCAATATTGTTTTTATGGGTATGGGAGAGCCGCTGATGAACTACAAAAATCTGATCGCTGCTATTGATAAAATTACCCAATCTGAAGGTCTGGGCATGTCCCCTTCGAGGATTACGGTTTCTACCTCTGGCATTCCCAAAATGATGAAGAAAATGGCCGATGATCAAGTGCGTTTCGGTTTGGCTGTTTCTCTTCACAGTGCCCGACAGTCTGTAAGACAAGAATTAATGCCTTTTGCGGAAAAGTTTCCGCTCGATGATTTGGCAGAAGCCATTCAATATTGGTATGATAAAACATCTAAATCCGTTACCTATGAATATGTGGTTTGGAAGGGTATCAATGATGAAGAGGAAGATATTAAAGCATTGGTGGATTTTTGTAAACAGACCCCTTGTAAAGTTAATTTGATTGAATACAATCCGATTGGCGAAGACAAATTCCTACAGGCAGATCAAGACAGAATAAAGGCTTATGAAAAGGCTTTGGAGGCACACAGAATAACCGTTACCGTGAGGAGATCAAGAGGGAAGGATATTGATGCAGCTTGTGGACAATTGGCCAATAAGGCAGAACGTACATAGGTAATTATATAATTGTTGTTTTTTGTTTTTCAATGGTATTGATTGTACCATTTTAGTTGTCATTTCGCTGATTGGATTATATTTAATCATGGAAATTTCATTAACGAATAGTGGTATCTTTACGGCGTAATGAAAGTAGTAGAACAAATTAAAGAACCTATTTATCCAGAAATGGAACTTTTTGAAAAAAAGTTCTCTACTTCTATGTCTTCCAAAGTGGCACTTCTTAACAGAATCACCCATTTTATTGTCAACAGAAAAGGAAAACAAATGCGACCGATGTTTGTTTTTTTGGTGGCTAAAATGCTGGGTAAGGGCAAGGTAAATGAAAGATCCTATCGAGGAGCTGCTGTAATTGAGTTGATCCATACGGCTACCCTAGTTCATGACGATGTGGTGGATGACAGTAACCAGCGCAGGGGGTTCTTTTCTATCAATGCATTATGGAAAAACAAAATTGCTGTTTTGGTTGGCGACTATTTGCTTTCGAAAGGTTTATTACTTTCCATTGAAAATGAAGATTTTGATCTTTTAAAGATTATCTCCGTGGCGGTAAGAGAAATGAGTCAAGGCGAACTTTTGCAAATTGAAAAAGCAAGAAATCTTGATATAACAGAAGACGTTTATTATGAAATCATCCGTCAAAAAACAGCGACTTTGTTGGCCGCTTGTTGTGCAATGGGGGCCAAGTCTATTGAGGCTGGAGATGATGAGGTTGCCAAAATGCACGAGTTTGGAGAACTTTTGGGTATGGCTTTTCAAATCAAAGATGATTTATTCGACTATTCCGAACAGAGAATAGGGAAGCCTACGGGTATTGATATCAAAGAACAAAAGATGACCTTGCCACTTATTCACGCCCTAAATGTTATGGAGCGTTCAGACAAAAGGTGGCTGATCAATACGGTAAAAAATTATAATAAAGACAAAAAAAGGGTACGAGAGGCGATCAATAAGATCAAAACTGTTGGTGGACTTGCATTTGCTGAAAAAAAGATGGAGTCTTATCGCTCCAGTGCCATTAAGCTACTCAAGACCTTTCCCAAAAGTCCATATCGAGATGCACTGGAAATGATGGTCAATTATGTCATCGAAAGAAGTATATAAAGTCCGAATATTGAAATTAGTTCCCGTGGTTTTGTTCGGTGGCCATTATATTTTATTTTTATGTAAATATTTCCCTTGTTTTGATTTCTAGAAGTACTATAGACCAAGTATATGAAACCGCTCGATTAGAGGAGGTGATAGGGGAATACGTGACCCTAAAAAAGTCGGGAGCCAATTTTAAAGGTTTAAGTCCCTTCACTCAGGAGCGTACTCCCAGTTTTATGGTATCTCCTGTAAAACAAATATGGAAGGATTTCAGCAGTGGAAAAGGAGGCAATGTTATTGCTTTTTTGATGGAACACGAGCATTTTACCTATCCTGAGGCCATTCGTTACTTGGCTAAGAAGTACAATATAGAAATAGAGGAAACGGAAGAATCCCCGGAGGAAAAACAGATTAAAGACACCAAGGAAAGTATGTTTTTGGTAGCCCAATATGCCGCAGGGTTTTTCGAAAAAAACCTATGGGAAACCGAAGCGGGAAAATCTATTGGTTTGACCTATTTTAAGGAGAGGGGTTTTAAAGATGAAACGCTTAAAAAGTTTGCTTTGGGATATTCTCCCGATTCCTATGATGAATTGAGCAAGCAAGCCCAAAAAGATGGATATAAGCTGGAGTTTCTCGAAAAAACTGGATTAGTAATAGTCAACGAAAATCGTCAAGTTGACCGTTTTAGGGGTAGGGTTATTTTCCCCATCAGAAGCATGTCGGGTAGGGTTCAGGGTTTTGGAGGTAGGATATTGTCTCAAAATACCAAAACAGCCAAATACCTTAATTCTCCCGAAAGCGAGATTTATCATAAAAGTAAGGCGCTTTACGGGATTTATGAGTCCAAACAAACCATAGCTAAAGACAATGTTTGCTATTTGGTTGAGGGATATACGGATGTTATCCAAATGCATCAGTCGGGCATTACCAATGTTGTATCCTCTTCAGGAACAGCACTGACTGTTGATCAAATTAGGATGATTAATCGATTGACATCCGATATTGTTGTTCTATTCGATGGAGATGCGGCTGGACTTCGGGCCTCACTTAGGGGGATAGACCTGATCTTGGAGCAAGGAATGAATGTGAAGGTATGCAGTTTTCCCGAAGGAGAAGATCCTGATAGTTTTGCTAAAAATCATAATACCGAGGAAATCAAGACTTTCCTCGAGGAAAAGGCTAAAGATTTTATTCAATTTAAAGCCTCATTACTTTCTGACGAGGGAAAAAATGATCCCATTAGAAAAGCTGAGACCATAAGGGAAATCGTTGAAAGTATTTCTAAGATCCCCGATGTTATCAAGCAAGAGATTTACATTCAGAATTGTGCTGAAATTATGCAAATTTCAGAAGATGCCTTGTTCAGTGCTTTGGCTCAAATCAATCAAAAAAACAAACAAAAAGAATCCAAAAAATTAGTTCCTAATGAAAAGGTCCCTTTGGTTAAAAAAACAACTGATTCAACTGCCAAGGTCAATCGTGTTTTTGAGTTAGAGAAACAAATCATTTCTATTCTACTAACCTATGGTAATCAGGAGTTGAATTTTGAAGAAATTATTTTAAAATCCAATGAAGAAGGGGAGTTGATTCAGGAAAGTCAAAATATATCGGCCAAAGTATATGAAAAGATTTTCTTAGACCTACAGCAAGACGAAATTGAATTGAGTCAAGATACCTTTAAAAAACTTTTCTATCAACTCATAGAATTTTACCAGAGTGATCAAGGAGATTTAAATCTTGAAAAAATTATGCAAACCGACGATTTAGCTCAAAATGAAATCATCACTGATTTGGTTATGAGAGAGGAGCAGCATCAATTGCATGATTGGGAAAAAAGAAATGTTTTTGTAAAGGAGAAAGGCAGTGAGGTAGTGCAATTAGTAAGCGAGACCATACTGTCTATGAGACGTTATTTGATTGATCAAAAAATAGCTGAACTGCAAATGGAAACCAAAGAGCAGGAGAAAAACCAAGACACCCTTCAAGACATTATCAGTTATCAGCAACTTAAAAAAGTACTTTCTAATAAACTTAATCGAGTGATTTAAACCAAGTTTAAGTTTTTGGCCTGTATATAGAGGTCAAACATGTTGCTTACCTTGAGCTTGTGCATCATCCTGTTTTTGTAGGTATTGACAGTTTTTTGATTGATTTTCAAACACTCAGCAATTTCGATATTTCTTTTTCCTTCGGTAAGGTATTTCAACACTTCAATTTCTCTAGAGGAAAGTATTCCATAGTTATTCCTTGGCCGATCTATATCGAGATCTAAATTCAATTCATTGTTAAAGTTATTGGTGATGTAGAGCTTATATGATTTGATTTTCTTGATAGCATCGGCCATAACAGAAGCTTCTACATTTTTAGATAAAAAGCCAATGGCTCCAGCTCGCATCAAAGGTATGCTGTATATTTCTCTATCCTGAGTGGTAAAGAAAATTACATTGATTTCAGGATCGATTTTTTTAACCCTATTGATTAGATCTATGGGACTTTCATCGTTTAAAATCATTTCTGAGATGACAATGTCTACAGGATTGGACTCTATGTAATCAATGCCACTTTTAAGGGTTGGAGCGGTGTGAGCTACATTAATATAGTCGTAATCTGAAAGGAAAGTTTTGAAACCAGACCTCACCACAGGGTGGGGGTCAATGATTAGTAGGTTAATCATAATTTGGGGCGAATTATAAAATTCAATATTAAAGTTACTAAATATTTTCGAAATGAGCTACGTCATAAAAGTGAAAGGGGGATTTGACAAACAGGGATAGGATTCATTTTATGTTGATTTTGTTGATTAAAATTCTTGTAAATTCCAATAATATCAAGCTGCTCTTGATCGAGTCCTTTAAGGCTAGGATTTATCTCGATTTGTTTCATGGCCCATTCTAGGTCATTGTAATTGGCTCCCATTTGTTCTTCGTCGGTTCTATTATCACTCCATAAGCCATCTGTGGGAGCTGCCTTTTGAATGGATTCTATTATGCCAAGGTGTTGCGCCAATTCATAAACCTCTGACTTTAATAAGTCGGCAATGGGACTCAAGTCAACTCCTCCGTCTCCATATTTGGTATAGAAGCCCACTCCAAAATCCTCAACTTTATTTCCTGTTCCCGCAACTAAATAGCGGTGTAGAGCAGCAAAATAATACAGTGTTGTCATTCTCAACCTTGCTCTTGTGTTGGCTAAACTGAGCAATTGCTCATCTTTTTTATGGGTAGTCGGAAGACCCGATACAAAACTTTCAAAGACGGCAGTAAGAGAAATATTTTGATGGGTAACATTATCGAATTTACCCTCTAACCACTCAATGTGTTCATTGGCTCTAGAAACCTGTTTTGTGTCTTGATGAATTTCCATTTCCACACATAATACGGGTGCATTTGTTAGACTGCATAGGGTTGAAGTGACCGCAGAATCAATTCCACCCGAAACACCGACTACAAAACCATTCATTTTTGATTTTCTTTGATAATCCTTCAGCCATTCAACGATGTGGCTCACTATTTTTTCAGGTGCTTTCATTTGTTACTATTTATCATTTTAATTGGTCATGTGTCAAGGAGACTTGATTTGGATATGAATCATACAAGTTTGTCATTTCGCTTTGTAATTTTAATTAATTATAGATGTTTCATTTTTTTTAGTAAAGACCGCTTACATTTGTATATCGAAGTTACATTGGAATAAAAATAAATCCAATTAAATGAGATTGATTATTAGCCTAACCATCAGAATATTTACAGTACTCTCCCTTTTTTCAGTCGTTATTGGCTGTAAAAATGTTGATTCTGAGTCCTCCAGAATTCTTTCCATACCCATGGAATTTAAGATTGAAAGGTTTGACAGGGAGTTTCACTTGTCTGAGAATAAGGACATTCCTAAATTGAAAGCCCGTTATCCTTTTCTTTTCCCAGAGAAGTTTAAAGATAGTGTATGGGTTAAAAGACAAAAAGACACTTTACAACTGCTTCTATTGGAAAATGTGGAGGATAAATTTCCCTCAATGGAACCCTTAGAGGAGTCCTTGGGGTATCTTTTTAAACATTTAAAGTACTACTTCCCTAAGACGAAAACTCCAAGAGTAATTGGAGTAATCAACAATGTAGATTATCAAAGCAAAACGATTTATACAGATTCACTCTTACTTATTTCTTTGGATACTTATTTGGGGACCAACCATCAATTGTACGAGGGTATTCCTCAATACATACGTCAAGAAATGGATGTTAATTATCTTAGTTCTCATGTGGCTGAAAAATTTGTTGAACATAAAATACCCCCCACCAAAGACAGATCTCTTTTGTCCCAGATGATTTTTCACGGAAAAAAAATCTATCTCAAAGATTGGGTTTTACCTCGTTTGACCAATGCCCAAAAAATGGGATATACCGATGACCAATTGCAATGGGTGGTTGACAATGAAGTATATATGTGGCAATATTTTGTCGAAAAACAACTTTTATTTAATACAGACACTGCTTTGTTGCAGCGGTTTATTGAGCCTGGACCTTTTTCAAAATTTTATTTAGAAATAGATAACGAATCGCCAGCTAGGATTGGTGTTTGGTTGGGATGGCAAATTATTAAATCCTACATGGATCGATATCCCAATACTGAAATTCAGGCCCTTCTCAATCTTCCTGCCCAAACCCTATTTTCGAAATCCAATTACAAACCAAGAAGATAATGGCAAAAAAAACGAGCCCAATTAGTATAGAGGTTACTGTAGATGAAAATAAAATCCCAGAAAAAATCATTTGGTCTGCTCCAGATGGTGGTGTGGAGGACGAAGTGGCACAAGCCATGCTATTAGCGTTTTGGGATGGCCAAAATCAAGAAACCTTGAGAATGGATTTGTGGGTCAAAGAGATGCCTGTGGATCAAATGAAAATGTTTTTCCATCAAACGCTATTGACCATGAGTGATACCTATCTCCGGGCTACTCAAGATGAAAAAATGACCGCAACCATGAAGGATTTTTGTGATTATTTTGCCGAAAAACTCAATCTAAAAAAAGACAATTAAAACTTAGGAATACTTTCGTTTATCTCATGAATGTATCCCAAAAGTTCATCGCGACCCAATCTTTTTTCTGATGAGGTAATAAAATACTTAGGAAGGCTTTCCCAGTCCTCTTTTAATTTTTCTAAGTAGTCCGAAACCTTTTTTTCGATTTCCCGCTCTTTAATTTTGTCAGCTTTGGTAAAAACAATTGTAAAAGGAATGTAATTTTCGCCTAGCCAGCGCATAAAATCTAGATCGGGCGGTTGGGGCTCGTGACGGATGTCGATTAAAAGAAAGGCGGACACTAATTCTTTTCTTTTATTGAAGTAGTCGGTAATAAACTTCTGGAAAGTTTTTTTCTGAGTTTTAGAAGCTCTCGCATACCCATATCCTGGGAGGTCCACTAGATGCCATTTGTTGTTGATTAAAAAATGATTAATCAATTGGGTTTTGCCTGGGCGAGAGGAAGTTTTGGCCAATCGCTTTCGGTTGCACAACATATTGATCAGAGAGGACTTACCTACATTGGATCTGCCAATAAAGGCATATTCAGGTAATTTGCTTTTAGGACAGTGATCAACCCTAGTGTTGCTCACCACAAACTCGGCATGGGCAACGTTCATTTCGAAAATTTAAATATTGTATTTTTTCAACCAAGAATCCATGATCTCATTGAATCGGTCTGGATGTTCCATCATGGGAGCATGACCACATTTGTCAATCCAATACAAATCTGAATTGGGGAGCAATGCGTTAAATTCATTAGCTACATTGGGAGGAGTAACACCATCTTGGGCTCCCCAAATGATCGCTGTGGTTGTGTGCATACTGGGTAAGTCTTTGGCCATGTTATGACGAATAGCACTTTTGGCGATGGCCAATGTTCTGATCAACTTACTTCTGTCATTAACAGATTCAAACACTTCGTCTACAATTTCTTTAGTTGCTATTTTAGGATCATAAAAGACCTCTTCGCTTTTGGCTTTAATGTATTCGTAATTCCCTCTTTTGGGATAGCCATCACCCATGGAATTCTCATAAAGGCCTGAGCTGCCCGTGATGATGAGTCCTTTAACTTTTTCGGGATGGAATTTAGCATATAGTAAAGCTACATGTCCCCCCAAAGAATTTCCCAAAAGCACAACTTCTTTAAGTTTTTTGAAATTCAGAAAACCGTCTAAAAATTCAGCGAGATTTTTTACCGTAGAATTAATCAAGGGTAAATCATAAACTGGCAATTCTGGAACCAAAATTTTGTATCCTTTACTAGGAAAATAATCCATTACTCCCTCAAAATTGCTCAATCCTCCCATCAAACCGTGCAAAATGACTACTGGGGTGCCCTCTCCTAATTCTATGTATCTGTAGTTGGCCTCAGTAATTATTTTTTTCTCAACCATCATAATTAAATAATTCCAAAGATATACAATTCGCTTGGATGATTTGTATTTAATTTTTTTACTGCTTTAATATGAAAGTGGGAGTTAAGTAGTAGAACTTATTAACAATGTGGTATTTAGTGGTAAAAAGTGGTAAAATTACTTTATATTTGATAGAAATTGATACATCAATAGTATGCAGCATTTTATCGGAACATACGAATGTAAGGCCGACGTAAAGGGACGTATTATGCTCCCTGCTGCATTAAAAAAGCAACTTTCAAACCATCTTAACAAAAGCTTTGTCATCAAAAGAGCTGTTTTCAACAACTGTTTAGAGTTGTATCCTTTGGATCAATGGGAAGGCTTGATGGAAAAAGTGAACCAACTCAACCGTTTCAATAAAAAAAATAATGATTTTATCCGTCGATTTACGGCGGGTGTAAAATTATTAGAGATTGATGCTACGGGAAGATTACTAATTCCTAAAGATTTGACCAATCATGCCAATATCACTAAAGAAGTAGTCGTTTCTTCGGTTGTCAATATTCTAGAAATCTGGGATAAAGGGTCATATGAAAAAGCAATAGATGAAGCAACTACGGATTTTGCTGCTTTAGCAGAGGAAGTAATGGGAAATCAAAATGAAGACAATTTATCATAAACCCGTCATGCTTGAAGAAGCTATTCAAGGATTGGAAATCAATCCCGATGGGATTTATGTCGATGTTACCTTTGGAGGAGGTGGACATTCGAGAGCCATACTCAAAAAACTTTCCAAAGAGGGGAGGTTGTTGGCTTTTGATCAAGATGAAGCAGCGCAGCAAAATATAATTTCAGATGAAAGGTTTCAATTGATCAATGGAAATTTCAGTCATCTCAAAAGACATTTAAAGTTCTACGGCATCTCCATCGTTGACGGTATTCTGGCCGATTTTGGAGTTTCTTCCCATCAATTTGACTCGGGGTCAAGAGGTTTTTCTACCCGATTGGAGGGGCCATTGGACATGAGAATGAATGCTCAAAACGAATTGAGTGCCTATGAGGTGGTTAATGAATACAGTTCGGAGGAATTACAACGCATTTTTAAATCGTATGGAGAATTACGCATTGCCAAAAAATTAGCTGATTTAATTGTAGCGCAAAGAAAGCAAGCCCCTTTGGAAACGACTCAGGCTTTGGTCGATTTACTGGCTCCTACTTTACCAAAGCATGTGTTTAATAAAATCATGGCCCAAGTTTTTCAAGCAATAAGAATTGAGGTCAATGCTGAGTTGGACGTCATAAAATCCTTTCTGGAACAGTCTGTAGGGCTGCTCACAAAAGGAGGTAGAATGGTCTGTATTTCTTATCACTCTTTGGAGGATCGATTGGTGAAATTGTTTATTCGCGAAGGAAAGTTTGAAGGAAAAGCAGAATCAGATCTGTATGGAAATAGAAACTTGCCCTTAAAAAAGGTGGGCAATTTGCAAATCCCCTCGGATGAAGAGATCAAAGAGAACGGTAGGGCAAGAAGCGGGAAACTTAGAATTGCAGAGAAAGTATGAAAAAACTATTGTCCATATTGAGAATGGAATTTCTGGTAAATGACGTTGCTTTTAAAAATTGGCGCATGATTCTTTTTTTATTTGTTTTATCTCTAGTAATGATCGCCAGTGGTCATGCAGCAGATCGTAAGATTTTTCAAATCGCCAAATTGAATGACGAC
>Ga0115571_1000224_pt1 | contig 43192 bp, 26 predicted proteins | sample COGITO_mtgs_1205_FD_87293 | JGI IMG/M metagenome (GOLD analysis project Ga0115571, IMG submission 87293) | Pelagic marine microbial communities from North Sea - COGITO_mtgs_120531 | ecosystem: Environmental > Aquatic > Marine > Epipelagic | place: Germany:Helgoland, sampling site Kabeltonne...
ACTCTAACAACCCACCAGTTACAAATACAGATATAATCTCTGTGCTTGAAGGAGGAACAGCTACAACTACAACTAATGATGCCACGTCAGTATTAGCGAATGATACGGATGCAGAATCAGACACCCTGACTGCTTATATAGGAGTTTCTCCTATTAGTGGAAGTCTAATTATGTATTCAAATGGTTCATTTGTTTATGTACACGATGGGTCTGAAACTACTAATGATTCATTTTCATACCTGACTTTTGATGGAACCTCATATGGAAATACAGCAAATGTTACAATAAACATAACACCTGTTAATGATTGCCCTGTGGTAGCTAATCCAATTAGTGACTTTACAGTTCAACAAGATGCTACGAATAATACAATCGATATAACTAACTTATTTAGTGATGCAGAGGGTGATGTCTTGAATTATACTTTCACAAATGACAATACTGGACTAGTAAACGTTACACTCAATACAAATATCCTGACCTTAGACTATGTTGACGGTCAATCTGGAGTTGCTACTATAACCGTAAATGCAAGTGATGGAGATGGTGCTTGTTCTACTCAAGAAGTTTTTGTTATTACGGTTAATGCTGCAGCAGACACCACAGCTCCTGTAATTACATTAACAGGTTCTTCTACCATTAATCTTACCGTTGGAGATACCTTTACAGACCCAGGAGCAACAGCTTCAGATAATGTTGATGGAAACATTACCTCATCAATATCAATATCTGGTTCAGTTGACACATCTACGGCAGGAACATACACATTATCGTATAACGTTTCAGATGCCGCAGGGAACAACGCAACAGAGGTTCAAAGAACAATTATTGTAAATGCAGCAGTAGCATCAATTTACTTTGAAAACGGCACCTGTAAATGTCCTAACGCCTCATTAGGTGATACAGAGATTATTAATGGTGTAACTTATACCGTGGTAAATAACTCAACTTTTGCGACTGAAGTTACAAATGGCAATGTAAATCTTTGTACTACCTGGGTGACGTCAATGTATGGAAGGTTTAATGGTGACACTTCATTTAACTCAAATATAAACTTTTGGGATACATCTAATGTAACTGATATGGGAGCAATGTTTTTTGGAGCAACTTCATTTAATCAAGATTTAGATAACTGGGATACCTCGAAAGTTACAAGGATATCCAGAATGTTTGAAAATGCAACTTCTTTTAATGGAGAAATAAATGGCTGGGACCTTTCAGGTTTAGATAATGAAGTCAATATAAATACAGGGCCATTATTTAATATGTTTATGAATGCAACTTCATTTAATCAAGATATTAGTAATTGGAATGTTTCGTCTATTAATTCGTTTGTTCATGTATTTTATGGCGCAACTTCATTTAATCAAGATTTAAATAACTGGAATACTTCAAATGCGACTTTTATGAGTTCTGTTTTTTATGGTGCATCTTCTTTTAATGGAAATATAGGCGGTTGGGATACTTCTAATGTGACTTCTATGAGTGGTATGTTTAGTCAAGCAACAGCATTCAATCAGAATATAGGGTCTTGGGATACTTCAAGCGTTACTAATATGTCCAGTATGTTTTTAGATGCATCAGCATTCAATCAAAATATAGGAAACTGGGATATTTCTAGTGTCACTGATATGGGACAGTTTTTTTGGAATGCATCATCATTTAATCAAGATATAAGTAGTTGGGATACATCGAGTGTTACTGAAATGGGCTCAATGTTCAGGAGTGCAGTAGCATTCAATCAAAATATAGGCGGTTGGAATGTCTCTAATGTTACAGGTATGATTAATATGTTCAGAGATGCTTTAGCTTTTAATCAAAACTTGTCTGGATGGTGTGTTTCAAATTTTCAGTATCCTCCAGGTTCATTTTCAACATCTTCTGCACTAACAGACGCCAACAAACCCGTTTGGGGAACTTGTCCTAGTGACTAATAATGGAGCTACAAGTGGAGTAGTAAATTGGACACCTACAACAGCAGGAACGTACTACTACCAATGTTCAGTTCACGATGGTATGTATGGTACTATTACTGTTCAATAACTGGCATATCATCTTCAGTAAGTTCATATAATGAAAAAAAGCTTTAAAAACAGTTTTGTTCAGTGATTATTTTTTAATTAAATGTTTCATAAAATCATTCACATTTTCACAACATATTTGTTCCATAACTTGTTGTAATTCAGTCTTTAAAAGAGAAATAGTATGATCTCCTCCTTTTTCACCTAAAGCAGACACACCATACATAAAAGAGCGTCCTAGAAAAGTAAAATCTGCACCACTAGCTAAAGATCTGGCAATATCCGGCCCAGAGCGTATACCACTATCCATCATAACCTTGATGTCCTTTCCATACTTTTCAGCAATTCTTGTTAATGGTTTTACAGAAGATTCTCCAGCATCTAGCTGTCTACCTCCATGGTTAGAAACTATAATCCCATCTACACCTAAGCTGATTGCTTTTTCCACATCAGATTCATTGGCAATACCTTTAATAACTAATTTCCCTTTCCACATATCGCGAATAGGCTTGATTTTCTCTTCATTTAATCTTCCAGAAAATGTATCATTCATGAATTCACCTAACCCCCTTAAATCTAATCCTTTAGGGATGTATGGCTTTAATGTATCAAAACTAGGCTGGCCATATTTTAATGTATTTAGTGCCCATCTTGGTTTTACTAAGACTTGTAGAATATTTGCAATAGACATTTTTGGCGGCATAGCAAGTCCATTTCTGATGTCTCGAGGACGAAACCCAAAAGAAGGTACATCTGAAAGAATCACCAAAACTGGACATTCAGCAACTTTAGCCCTTTTGATGATATCATCTCTTAGGCTATTTTCAGAAGGATGATATAATTGAAACCAAGCTTTTCCTTCTGTGATTTCTGCAACTTTTTCAATACTTCCAGTAGTTACAGTGCTTAATATAAAAGGAATGTTATGTTCAAAAGCCGCTTTAGCAAGAATTTCGGTAGAATTTGGCCAAATAAGACCTTGTAGTCCTATAGGCGCTATCCCAAAAGGGGCGTCATAAGTTTCTCCAAACAGTTCTGTTTGCATATTAGAACTTTTATGCTTATTTAAATAATAAGGCAGCAGCTCTATTTCTCTAATCTCTTTAGTGTTTTTATGAAGATTAACATCTTCATTGCAACCACCATCAAGATATTCAAAAGCAAATTTAGGGATCTGTTTTTTTGCATGATTTCGCAAATCTTCGATTGATGGATATTTTGGATTAAACTTAATTTCCTTTTTAGTCTTCATCATTTTTACAAAATTTATTTGAGTTAATTTACATGAATTTTAAGTGTTCTATAACCATATATAGCGATAAAGAAGAAACACATAAAAGGCAATAAAAAAGATATATTAACTGCTGCAAAACCCCCTAAACTCCCCTGGTCTATTATTAAACCCTGCAAAATCGGCATTAATGCGCCTCCTACGATTGCCATAACTAATCCCGCAGCACCAAGTGTTGAATCATCTTCACTTAAACCATTAAGTGCTATGCCATAAATAGTAGGAAACATTAATGACATAAATGCTGAGGTGGCAATAAGCAAATAAAGTCCCATCATACCCTCAATAAAAACAACACCAGAGGTTGTTATCATTGCAAACACAGCAAATGCACTGAGTAATTTCATTGAGTTTATGTATTTTAGCAAATAGGTAGTAATAAATCTACTTGTTAAAAAAATAGACATTGCAACTATATTATAATTTTGTGCAGTTGTTTTATTAATACCAAGATTTTCTGCATATTGAATAATAAATGTCCAACACATAATTTGGGCAGCAACATAAAATAATTGCGCAAAAACCCCTTCTCTATATTTGCCGTTTTTAACTAATCTTTTAAAGGAATCGATAGCAGAGCCCTGAACATCTGATTTAATGCTTTGAGGCATTTTTGAAATTAGAATAACAATAAAAATGAGTATAACTATAACTCCCAAAATAACGTATGGATTTCTAATAATAGCCAAGTCGTGCGATCTAATAATAATCTTTTGAGCTTCATCTAAAGTGTTGAAAATCAATTCTCCCATTTCATTTCTTTTGTCAGAATCTAAAGCTGTTAAAATAAACCTAGAAGCAACAAACATTCCAAAAAGAGATCCAAGTGGGTTGAAAGCTTGGGCTAAATTTAATCGTCGAGTTGCAGTGCGAGCGTCTCCCATTGACAAAATATATGGGTTTGCGGTTGTTTCTAAAAATGCTAGACCGAAAGTTAAAATATAAAGCGAGCCTAAAAAGAACTCAAAAACTTCATACTTAGCGGCTGGGAAAAACAATAAAGCACCAATGGCATAAAGTGCAAGCCCTAAAAGGATGCCCTTTTTATAACTATATTTTCTAACAAAAAGTGCTGCAGGAATAGCCATAGTTGCATAACCTCCGTAAAAGGCAAATTGAATTAATGCTGCTTTTGCAGTAGAAATTTCCATTATAACGCCAAAGGCAGCTACCATTGGGTTTGTAATGTCGTTTGCAAAGCCCCAAAGAGCAAATAATGAAGTTACTAAAATAAATGGTGCTAATACTTCTCTTGAGACAACCGGAACGCTTTCTTTGTTATTCATTTTACTTAAATTACATCTAAATTGTTGGTTTTGTGTTTAAATTTTATAATCATAAATCTGTAAAGATATTATGAAGTAATAAGTCCTGATTAATTGCAGAATCTATAATTACCTTACAAACGCATTGGCCATACCGCCATCTATATTAATTATATTTCCTGTTGATTTATTTAGGGTTGCTACTAATAAAAACACACCCTTTGCAATGTCATCTGGTGTTATGATTTCATTTAATAAATTTCTTTTTGCGTAAAATGCAGGCAGTTCTTCTACTGTTATTCCGTTGGCTTTCGCTCTGCCTTCAGCCCAAGCACCTTCCCAAATTTTACTACCAACAATAACACCATCTGGATTAATAACATTCACTCTTATTTTATCCTTTCCTAATTCTGCTGCTAATAATCTCGACATATGTTGTTGGGCTGCTTTTGCAGTTCCATAGCCTACATTGTTTGGTCCGGCTACCAAGCCATTTTTACTTGCAATTGGAACAAAATCGCCGCCTAATCCTTGTTTTCGTATAATGGCAACGCCTTGTTTTATTAGGTTAAATTGACCTTTAACCAAAATATCCTGTAAGATATTCCAGTCTTTATCTGTGGTATCTTCCAAAGGTTTTGAAATTGCTAAACCAGCACTGTGAACCACAATATCTATACCACCAAACTCTATACATGCTTTTTTATAAGCTTCAGCTATTGAATCTGTATTGGTTACATCACAAACTACATAGGTAGAAACATCTCTTTTAAAAGTAGCGTTAGCTTCAATCAATCTGTCTTCATCAATATCTGTCAATACGACATTTGCTCCTTCTGCCGCTAATTTATCAGCAATGGCTTTTCCTATCCCACCACCAGCCCCAGTTATCAATGCCACTTTTCTTGATAAAGCTTGCTCTTTTGGCATACGAGATAATTTAGCTTCTTCTAGTAACCAATATTCAATGTCAAATGCTTCTTGTCTTGGTAAAGACGTGTATGAACTAATTGCTTCTGCACCCCGCATAACGTTGATTGCATTGATATAAAATTCGCTAGCAACTCTTGAAGTTTGTTTGTTTTTTGAAAAACTAAACATTCCAACTCCTGGATAAATAATAATCACAGGATTGGCATCACGTACTGCTGGACTGTTGTCTTTTTTACAAGTATTATAATAGTCTACATATTCGGCTCTATACCCTTCAAAAGCAGGTTCTAATTTTTTTAAGATAGCATCGCTATCACTTAAGTCTTCGTTCTTTTCTAAAGTTAATACTAATGGCTGAATCTTTGTTCTTAAGAAATGATCTGGGCAAGACGTTCCCATGGGAGCCAATCTTTCTAAATCATAACTATTGATATATTCCATAACCACAGGATCATCTGTAAAATGGCCAATCATTCTATTTTCTGAAGAACACAATCCTCTTAATAAAGGCATTAAATGTGCGGCTTTATCTAAACGTGCTGCTTGTGGTAAACTTTTTATTCTTATTCCTCCAAAAACAATTATTTTTTCTTTTATTTTTTCTTCAATATAATTAGAAGCCATTTCAATAACCTCTAAACTATTCATATAACACTCATAAGAAGTGTCTCCCCAAGTGAATAAACCGTGAGAACCTAAAACAATTCCTCGGATCCCTGGATTTTCAGCTAAACATTTTTCCAATTGCAAACCTAAGTCGAAACCTGGACGTTGCCAAGGCACCCATCCCATAGTATCTCCCCAAATTTCTTTGGTAACTTGCTCGCTATTTTCAGCAGCAGCAACTGCAATTAAAGCGTCAGGATGTAAGTGATCTATGTGTGCAAATGGTAATAACCCGTGTAAAGGTGTATCAATGGATGGTGCTTTACTATCTATATCATAAATACAATGATTAAATAAACCAACCATACGATCTTCATCTTCAAGACCTCTATAAACGTTTTTTAAATCGCGAAGTCTGCCAGTATACAATCCAGCAATACCTAGTCTATCTAAAGTGCCTATATCTCCACCAGAACCTTTTACCCACATCACCTCAACCTCTTCATTTGTTAATGGGTCTTTTTCAATAGTTTTACAACTTGTGTTTCCACCGCCGTAATTTGTAATTCTTAGATCAGTTCCAAGTATATTAGATCGATATAAAAATAATTTCACTTGATCGTCTCCTAATGAAGCTGCTTTAACATCATCCCATAAATAATCAACATGATTGAAATTTGAATTCATTTTTAATAATTTATAATTTAAGTAAAAGTAAAAGAAGTAAAATGCTTAGAGATTATCCCTAACAAACAAAGTCATGTATATTGCAAACATCATTAATGAAAATTCCAGTAGATTATTAAGAAAAGTTTTTGGGTTATTTCAATACGGCTTTGAATGATTTATATACCGCAGGCGAAGAGCCAGTAATCATTTTAAATACTCTGGAAAAATGATAACGGTCAGAGAAACCGATATTATGTGCTACTTCACTAATAGACTGATTAGTATGCAAAAATAAATCACAAGATTGAGCGATTTTTCTTTTCATTATATAATTATGTAACGTCATATTCATTTTTTGCTTAAATAATCGACTAAATGAGTTTGGTGCCATATTAGCAATCGCTGCAAGATCTGAGTTCGTCGGCTTTCCTTCAATATAATTTTCAATATGTCTTATGACATTTAAAATTCGATGATCTACATTAAGTGTTTTGAATAATTCAGGACCAATATTTGATAAAATGTCATTTACTATAGATTGTAATTTTAAAGTATAAGTTGCATAAAATTTTCTGTTTTCTGTTTTAAGTCTATTTGTTAAATATTCTAGATTAATTAATAAATAAGGAGTCATTTTTATTTCAAAAATACCCGGAAAAACATTATCAAATGGAATCCCAAGTTTAAAATGGATAAATAAATGAAGTAATGAGCGTTGAACAGTTGTTTCATTATCATGTTTATTTACCTGGCTTCCAGCTACATGTATTCCTTTTTTATGAAAATGATTTTTTACGTATTTTGTTGAAAAAGAAGTAAACGGAGCAACAACATAAACCTTATCAGGGGACATATCATAAGTCATGAAATTATGTCTCAGTACACCTCCACTATTTTTATTCCAATAAATCCTCCAAAATGGGAAAGCCATATCATGGCAATCCCACAACTCAAGTTTCCAATATCGACAATTCAAAAGATTTAATTTTACGTCTGTAAAGCTTTGAATATTTTTTGATGGATCCCCTGAAGATTGAAGTTTATCTCTCATGTTTATAAAGCTTATTGTTTAAATCAGATACAAACTTATAAAAAAAAAATGAATACGTTTGTTTGTTAATACAAGAATAATGAATTTGAAAATAGTTCCTCAGAGGGTTATAAACGAAATTAATAAGATATCTAGAGTTGCTGGATATCTTTGGGAAAGGCAATGGGCAGAAAGAAATGGGGGTAATATTTCCATGAATTTAACAGGCTTTTTTTCTGATACAAAGATACCTAAAACATCAGATTTCATAAAACATAAATTTCCTATTGAGGCATCAGGTTTATATGTTTTTGTTACTGGTGCTGGTTGTTATATTCGCAGCTTAATAGATGATATTGAAGCTGCATCTTGTATTATTTACATAAATAAAGAAGCTAATGGCTATTATATTGTTTGGGGTGGTAATGCTGAAGGCTTTAAACCTACTTCAGAATTAGCTTCTCATTTAGAAATTCATATTTTCAACAAAAAAAATAACTCAAAAAATTTAGCAGTATTACACGCTCATCCCATAGAATTAATTGTTTTAAGTCATCATCCTATATTTAATGATGAAGAAAAACTTAATCATTCTATATGGAAAATGTGTCCAGAAGCACGTGTTTATGTTCCAAGAGGAATTAATTGTACACCTTATTCAATAACTCAATCAGATGAACTAGCAAAAAGCACAATATATGCATTTTCATATAGAGATATTGCCCTATGGGAAAAACATGGAGCCACTACGACGGCCGAAGATGTTGAAAAAGCTTGGGATTTTTTAGATGTAGCTAATAAAGCGGCTAGATTATTACTTACTTCTTGGGCGGCCGGCTTTGAGCCAGAAGGCCTTTCCAATGAACAATTAAAAGAATTAAAAAACCTTTTTAAAATTTAAAATATCACATGAAAAGACTAGTTGGTAGATTACCAAAAATAGGGATTCGTCCAGTAATTGACGGACGTGAAAAAGGGGTAAGAGAATCATTGGAAGACCAATGTATGGAGATGGCGATAATTACTGCTAATTTAATTGAAGACAATTTACGATTCCCTAGTGGAGAAAAAGTAATGTGCGTTATTGCTGACAATACTATTGGTGGTGTATTCGACGCTGCTTCTTGTGCCGATAAATTTAAAAGAGAAGGTGTGGAAATATCCATAACTGTTACTCCATGTTGGTGCTATGGAACGGAGGTAATGGATACAGATCCATTAATGCCAAAAGCAGTCTGGGGCTTTAACGGAACTGAAAGGCCCGGTGCTGTTTACTTGGCAGCAGCTTTAGCAGCTTATTCTCAAATAGGATTACCCACTTTTGGTATTTTCGGAAGAGAAGTTCAAGACGTTAATGATATGAGAATCCCTAAAGACGTTAAAGAAAAATTATTACGCTTTACTAAAGCAGCTTTAGTTATAGCTCAAATGAAAGGCAAATCATATTTATCAATTGGTTACAGTTCTATGGGAATTTCAGGCTCTATGGTAGATGTTAATTTTTTAAAAGATTATTTTTCGATTCGCACAGAGTTCGTAGAGTCTGTCGAAATTTTAAGAAGAATTGATAATGGTATTTATGATAAAGATGAATACGACAAAGCATTAGCTTGGACTAAAAAAAACTGTAAAGAAGGTGAGGATTATAACATTACTGAATTTCATAAAACAGTCGAAGTAAAAGAAAAGGAATGGGAGAAAGTTGTTAAAATGACTCTTATTTGTCGTGATTTAATGATTGGAAATCCAAAATTAAAAGAATTAGGTTTTGGCGAAGAAGCAAAAGGCAAAAATGCTATTATGAGTGGTTTTCAAGGGCAACGCCAGTGGACGGATTATCAGCCAAATGCTGATTTTACAGAATCTATATTAAACTCATCTTTTGATTGGAATGGTATTCGTCAATCCTTTATAATTGCTACCGAAAATGATTGTTTGAACGCTGTTTCTATGTTGTTTGGGCATTTGTTAACCAATACAGCCCAATTATTTTCAGATGTCAGAACATATTGGAGTCCAGATTCTGTTGAACGTGTTACAGGTGAAAAATTAACAGGCATTGCTGAAAATGGAATAATTCACTTAATCAATTCAGGATCAAGTACTCTAGATGCTACGGGACAACAATCAGATGATAAAGGTGATCCTTCCATCAAACCACATTGGAAAATCACTAAAGAAGAAGCACAAAAATGTTTGGACAACACTAAATGGCCCCCTGCCATTGGCGAATACTTCCCAGGCGGAGGGTTTTCTTCACAATTTAAAACAAAAGGCCAGATGCCAATGACTATGTGTAGAATTAACCTAATAAAAGGTCTTGGTCCTGCATTGCAAATTGTTGAAGGATGGAGTGTTGAATTACCCGAAGCTATTCATAGCGTTTTAAATGAACGGACAAACCCGACATGGCCAACAACTTGGTTTGTTCCAAGATTGACAGGTAAAGGTTTCTGTAAAGATGTGTTCTCTGTCATGGAAAATTGGGGTGCAAACCATGGAGCTATTTCTTTTGGACATATTGGTGCAGACTTAATTTCATTAGCTTCTATGTTAAGAATTCCGGTGAATATGCATAATATTCCAGTTAAAGATGTTTTTCGTCCAAGCGTATGGTCTTCTTTTGGGGGAAACCTTGAATCAGCAGATTATAGGGCATGTGAAACATATGGCCCATTATACGGATTTAAATCATAGCATAAATGTTCTGAAAACAGGATTAGCAGTTTTTTAACTGCACCTTTTTTTTAAAATATTTTGATTTAGTTTTTTTTGTAAAATGTAATACTAATAGCTTTTAAAATTTAATAAATGCGAAAAGTGATTGCTATTTTTGATATTGGAAAAACCAACAAAAAGATACTTTTATATAATAAACATCTTGAGGTTGTCTATTCAAGCTCAATCAATTTTAAAGAAGTTGTAGATGATGATAACTTTCCTTGTGATGACATAGAATCAATTGAAAAATGGATAAAAGAGGAGATTAAAACTATTCAATTGAAAAATGAATTTACAATTAAAGCTATTAATTTTTCAACACATGGGGCAACTTTAGTCTATTTAGGTAAAAACGGAAATAGAGTAGCTCCCGTTTACAACTATTTAAAACCATTAGATTTTGATTTCACTTCATTTTACGAGGCAAATGAAGGAGTTGAAGAGTTTTCCAGGAAAACGGGATCACCTGCTTATGGAACGCTAAATGCCGGTTTACAAATGTATTGGTTAAAAAACAAAAAGCCACACTATTGGTCAAGAGTGAGATACATTTTACATTACCCACAATACCTAAGTTATTTGTTTTCAAAAAAAATAACTGCAGATTATACGTCTATAGGTGCTCATACTGCTATTTGGGATTTTGACACTATGCAATACCATAATTGGTTAGAAATAGAAAGTATTTCATTACCAAAACCAAAATCGGGCAAAAAAGCAACTTTATCATTAATAAATGAACAAGAGGTATTTGTTGGTAATGGGCTACATGATAGCACCTCATCAATTATTCCTTTATTAGAAAGTCTTCAAAATTCTAAAACCGAATTTATTTTACTTTCAACAGGAACCTGGATTGTCTGTATGAACCCTTTTAGTAAGGAAGCCTTAACTTTAAATCAATTGAAAAATAATTGTCTTTGTTATATGACGCCTAATAGACAGCCAATAAAGTCCTCAATGAAGCTCTTAGGAAAGCTTCATGATGAAATCAATATAAGATTAAGTGCTTATTTTGGCGTTAATATAAATTACTGTCTGGAATTAACATTAAACAAAAAACTTTGTTCAGAACTTATTTCTAAATCCATTTCAATATTTCACCTTAGTGAAATAAAAAATGATTTTGAAATCGATTATTTTTCTTCCTTCGAATTAGCTTATTATCAACTTATATATGAAATTACTCTGTGTGTTTTTAATAGTATAAATTTGATTTTAGATTCTAAAAACAATTTAAAGGAAATTTACATATCTGGAGGATTTAGCAAAAACTGTATTTTTGCCGAATACTTGACTCAAATGATGCCAGAGCAAAAAGTTAAATTTTCTGACGAAATTAATTTAAGTTCTGCAGGTGCAGCTATAATGATGAGTAGGTATTTAAACTAACAGTAAACGCATTTTAACTAAACCTTTGTTTCCTAACTATTAAAATGCACTAAGCTGATTGTGCAGGCATAAAATATAGATTCACATTTAATAGGAAAATCCAATGTTTAAATTAGACACAAATAAGCCTATTTTAAATATACTAATAAATTAGTTTAAGTATTAATATTGTTGTGTTGTAATATACATGTCCAATAAAAAACACATTCTTATGAAAAAACAAAAATTAGAATACTCACCAAATATCAATAAACTTAGATATTTTGTTTTCACTCCAATTTTATGCATGATATTTTCATTCACTTTTGCTCAGCAAGCAATTAATGGAATTGTTCTAGATGAAAATTCTCAACCTATACCTGGGGTATCTATATTAGAAAAAGGAACCAATAACGGGGTGGAAACTGACTTTGATGGTAATTACTCAATGGATGTGTCCTCAATGAATTCAATTTTAGTGTTTTCATCCATAGGATTTTCTTCTCAAGAAGTTGCTGTTGAAAACCAAACAATCATTTCCGTTACATTACAAGAGGATGTATCATTATTAGAGGAGGTAGTTGTAACAACAGGTTATGGCACAAAAAAAAGAAGGGATATAACGGGCTCAATTGCTTCTATTAATGCAGGGCAAATTGATTCAAGACCAATAGCATCTGTAGAGGAAGCTTTACAGGGTATGGTGCCAGGGCTTAATATTGCTCAAAGAGCATCTTCTCCTGGTGAATTGGGTACCATTTCCATTAGAGGACTTGGATCAATTACTGCAGGTACTCAGCCATTATGGGTTATAGATGGATTTCCTACTGACCAAAGAAACGCACAATCAATCAATCCCGCAGATATAAAATCTGTTGATGTTTTAAAAGATGCATCGTCAACTGCTATTTATGGATCTAGAGGGGCAAACGGTGTAATTATAATAACAACAAAGTCTGGAATAAAAGGGAGGTCAAACTTAAATCTAACCATAACTAATGGTTCTGCATCAGCCCCAAAAAGTGCTCGTATGACTGTGCTAAATGCAGAAGAATACGTGCAGTTTCACAAAGAAAAAAATGGAGGAATAATCCCTGATTTTATTGCAAATAACTGGGACGGTGTAACTGATACAGATTGGCAAGATTTAATTTTTAGAAATGGACAGTACCAAAATTATGCAATTTCAGCATCTGGTGGTAATGAAAAAGTAACTTACTTATTATCAGGTAATTATGTTGATCAGCAAGGGATTGTAATGGGAGAAGGTCAAAAGAAATATTCCGCTAGGGCTAAAGTAGATTTTAAAGCTTCAGACAGGGTAACTGTGGGAATAAACCTTGCCCCAAACATAACGACTGTTGGAAGAAAGAGTCCAGGGACAGATGACAGTGACTGGGCATCTTTATATGCGCAGTCACTTATGTTAGCTCCAATATTACCAATAAAAAGAGGAAATGGTACTTTTTCTATGAACTCTGATTTGCCCGGCTCGCTCCCTGTCGGTAATCCGATGGAAACCATGCAAAATTGGGAGTTCGATCAATCCTTTTTTTCTCTTTTAGCAGGTATGAATTTAAATATTGAAATAACTGAAGGGCTGAACTTCATGTCTTCATTTTCTGCCAATATAGGAACTAGCAAAAGTGAAACGTATTATTTGCCAACAGTAGGTCAAACTGTTCCAATTGCAATGTCTCCAGTATCTTCATATAATACTGGTCAAAATCAAAGCACTAGTTGGTTGAATGAAAATACAATTAATTACAAGAAAGTCATAGGTGACCATTCATTTGATCTCTTAGGTGGTTATACGGTGCAACATAATATATTTGAAAGTGTTAGTGCAAATACATCAGAATTAAAAGTGCCAGGTGTGAAAAATGTGAATATCGGAAATTCTGATAATTTATCTGGAGCAAACAGTAAAAATGAAAGCTCATTAATTTCCTATTTAGGACGATTAAATTATTCTCTTAAAGACAAATATTTATTGACAGCAACAGTAAGATCAGATGGAAGTTCAGTTTTTGGAGAAAACAATAGAACCCAGACCTTTGGATCGGCTGCTTTAGGATGGCGATTTTCTGAAGAATCTTTCTTTCAAGAACAAGATTTAGTGACTAATGGGAAATTAAGAATTTCTTATGGAACTACAGGGAGTAATGCTATCCCTTCTTTTGCTTCAAGAGCAACATTTAGCACTTTGGAGCATGCTTTCGGAAGTAATGCTGTTTTTGGAACAACTTTAGGGAACCCCGGGAATAGTAGCCTGACATGGGAAACTGCAAAGCAATTAGATATTGGTTTAGATTTTGGTTTATTTAACAATCGTTTAAATATTGTATTTGATTACTTTAATAATGAGACTACAACTTTATTATTAACTAAGGGTATTGTTCCTTCATCTGGCTATGCTTCTTTTCTAACCAATATTGGAAGTATGAGAAATAAAGGTTTAGAAATTACTTTAAATACTGAGATAGTTAGAACTGAGGATTGGAAATGGTATATAGGCGGTAACATTACCACTAACGATCAAGAAATTCTTGATTTAGGAGGGGAGGATGAAATACAAAACTTTTTTGGTGCTCTAAGAAGGGTTGTTGGCGGTGAACTCCAACAAATTAGAGGACCAAAAGTTATAGGAATAGCACGCGTTGGTGATGATCAAAGTGCACAACATTTGCAAACCCCGGGTGCTCTAATTTATGAAGATGTTAATGATGATGGGAAAATTAGTAATTTTTTAGGAGCTGATGGACAGTTGGTAGGAGATACTAATGTGGATTTAATCTATGGATTTAATACCAATGTAAGATATAAGAATTGGGAATTGAGTGCTTTGCTTAATGGTCAATCAGGAGCATGGGTATATGACTTCTTTTTGATTCAGCTTGGAGCATCTTTTAGACAAACAAACTTGTCTAAAGAATTCTGGTATGATGGGAGATATATAGACGAGGCTAACCCGGGAAATGGAATTACTCCAGCAGCTGATGGATTTGATACAGCCTCAGGCCCTGTTTCGAGTTTCGGTTCGGTCAAAACAGATTACTGGAGAATTAGAAATATCACACTCAATTATGATATCCCAAAGTCTTTTTCTGACAAATTAGGTTTATCCAGTGCTAAAATTTTTACTTCGGTAGAGAATCTCCATACATTCACTGACTTTGTTGGTGGTAATCCAGAAGCGCGTAGAGCATCGGCTGGAGGGCCATCATTAATTGGAGGATCACAAATTGGTTCGGTTACAGATGGTAGAGAATTAGGATTAAACAGTCCTCCAGGTTTGCCATTACCCAGAACATGGACTTTAGGGATTAATTTAAATTTTTAATAAAATGAAAACAAAGAAAGATAATTCAAGAGATATTATGAAACAAGGTTTTTTAAAATCTAAAATTAATATGATTTGCTGCATTGTTTTTGTGGTTTTAATTTCATCATGTAGCACAGATTTTTTAGACGTAGCTCCAGATGACAGAATAGATGCAGCAGCTTTTTTCTCAAACCCAGATCAATTGGTGTTTGCTGTAAATGGTCTATACGCCTCCCAAAGAGATATTTTTGGTGACCTTAATTTTTATGATTTGATAGAAACTCGTTCTGATAATACAAAGAATAACGGACAAGATCAAAAAGAAAGGATTGAAACAGATACGTTTGAGGAAACTTCTGGTAATTTATTATTGATAAAGGCATGGACTAAAAATTATATATTAATCAATAATGCAAATACTATCATTTCAAGAGCACCAGATGTTTCATTTAATAATAGTTTAGAAGAACTTTTGGTAACTAGATCTATAGGTGAAGCTAAATTTTTAAGAGCAATGACATATTTCACATTAGTGAATATGTTTGGTGATCTTCCTATAAGGACAGAGCCAACTAATGATTTTAATAATGCAAATATGGCCCGAAGTAGTGTATCTGATGTATATGCACTTATTGTATCTGATTTAAATGATGCTATTTCATCTCTTCCAGATACTTATGATGGGGGTTCGTTTAATGAAGTGGGCAGAGCAACCAAATTAGCTGCTCAAACCTTATTAGGGAAGGTGCAATTGCAACAAGGCAACAAGCCTGAAGCATCATCAGCATTACAAAATATAATAGGGAGGTATGCTTTGTTAACTAATTACGCAGATATACATGCTGCAGGCAATGATAGTAATGCAGAATCTATTTTTGATATAAGTTTCAATCCCGAAAACCAAACTGGTTTGGGCTTAAATAATTTTTTTATTCCAACTAGTGTAGCAGGGAGTCTTGGTATAGTGGCTGGCGGATTTGCTGGAAAATTACCTTGTAATCCAACTCAAGATGTCCTAGATATTTATGAAGATGGTGATTTAAGAGCATCATCCTCTTTTGCTCTTTATGACAATAATGGTAGCATGGAACCCTATATTAGCAAGTATATTGATATAGCTGCTGCTGCTAATGGGAGTAATATCAACTTGGTAATGTTAAGATATGCAGATGTATTATTAATGAAAGCTGAGGCAGATGGTGAAAATGCGGCGTCTTATGAGTTAATTAATCAAGTTAGAAGAAGGGCTTTTGGCAAAGACCCCTCCATTGCAGATTTTATTATAGATATTTCTGCTGCTTCTTCTGGAACTTTTTCAGAAAAAGTAATGTTAGAGAGAAGACGTGAGTTTCTTTTTGAAAACCATAGATGGTTTGATTTAAAAAGATTACCCCCTTCAGAAGCTTTAAGTATTATCAATGCGCACTTAACAAGTGAATATGGGGATGCACCAACGATGGATGCACACAGTTTAATTTATCCTATTCCTCAATCTGAAATAGATATTTCAGATGGTTTAGTAACTCAAAACCCTGGGTATTAAAATTTCAATTAAGGGTTAAAAATATTTATGGAAGTTTGTTGATTTTTTTCTGATAAAACCCTTACTTATTTTTAGTAAGGGTTTTATTTTTATGTTTGAAGTGTTAAGACTATAACCTGAACTATCCAATCAAGAATACTTTATTATATTGAAAAATAAAAAAATAATGTTTAAACTATTAAAATGCGGACTAATTATTATTTCTATGTTGAGTTGTAAGTTTGATAATCCTAAAAAGGAAGTTGAAGAAAAGAACATTAAAGAAATTCGAGCCAATTCCTTTAAAGCTGATTATGATTTTCTTCTCAAGTATATAGAGATAATACTTTTAGAAGAAGAGAAAGGCAATGGAAAATTAGCCATTTCCCCATCACTCCAAGCTAGGGTTATGACAACTACTGCAAATGGCTGGTCAGGGAAAGGGTATGGTTGGATTAATAAAAAACATTTTATTTCTGGCGACACTTTGGAAAATATTAATATTTATGGAGGTGAAGAAAGATTATGGTTTGGTCCTGAGGGCGGTCAATATTCTATTTTCTTCAAGAAAGACGCAGCATTCAGTTTAGATAATTGGTATACTCCAAGATTAATCGATTTGGAGCCTTTTGATCTAATTGAGAAAACTTCTAAATATGCAATATTTTCTAAAACGGCTAAATTAAAAAATTATGCAGATTTTATATTTAGTTTTAATATAAAGCGTACTATTTCTGTCTTATCTAAAAATGAAATTAACAGTGTATTGGGATTAGAAGTTTCTAAAAAAATAAGCTCTATTGGATATAAAACTGAAAATATATTAAAAAATATTGGCGACAAACCTTGGCGAAAAGAGAGTGGGTTATTGTCTATATGGTTGTTAGGGATGTTAAATCACACACCTTCAACTACAGTTGTTATTCCATATGAAATAGGAGAGGATCACGAATTAGGACCTATTGTAAACGACGACTACTTTGGCAAAGTACCTTCAGATAGATTGAAAATTGATGAAAATGCTATTTATTTTAAAGCAGATGGACAACAAAGAGGGAAAATTGGCGTGTCTCCTCAACGTGCTAAAAACCTTCTGGGAAGTTATGATGAGGCTAGTGGTTCCTTAACAATCATAAAATACAACAAACCTACTAATGAAATGAATTATGTAAACTCTAAATGGGAAATTCAAGATAACCCTTTTAAAGGAGATGTTATTAATTCTTATAATGATGGGCCACCTGAACCTGGTGCAGAACCGTTAGGACCTTTTTACGAATTAGAGACTTCCTCTCCAGCTGCAGCTCTTAGTGTTGGAGATACAATATCTCACAAGCAGTATACTTTCCATTTCGAGGGAGATAGTAAAGAACTAAATAAAATTTCAATAAATTTATTTGGAATTTCATTAGAAGAAATCAATATGGTTTTTAATTAAAAATAGATGATTTTTAATTCACGTGTTAGTATTTTTTTTTTAATATGTAGTTCAACAATATTTTTATTGGGCTGTAAACAAAAAGAATCTTTAAGTGATTTTACTCAAGTGAATAATAGAGTAGAAATTAAAAATTCTAAAGTAAGAGCTGTTTTTAAAAAAGAAAATGGTCTTATTTCACAAATTTTTTACGCTAAAAAAAATAGTCAATGGCAAGAGGTGGCTGCTGCATTTTTGCCGCCAACAAAATTCCCCAGTGAAGCGGTTAAATTATTTGATCAAGATCTAGTGGCATATAGGTATTTAAGCAATTCAATGTTAAGTGATTTTTCATTAGTAGTTAGTGAGAAGCAAAAGACAGTTGTTTTTTCAGGTTCAAAAGGGAGTGTACCAATAAAACAATCTATTACATTATCAGGTGAAGATGACTATTTTCATTTTGATGTATCCCTTACTTTATCAGAGAGCTTGCCTAAGCTAGATTATGCCCTTTCAACTTTTACATTCAATCTAGATCATCCTCCCTATTTTGTGCATACCCCAGGGTTAAAGTTTGATAATGAAGATTCCAAACAAAACAGGTTTAAATTATTACCTGGGAAGGATCAGGTAATTGGTGATAGAGCGTTTCATGCTCCAGCTGTCATCCTTCAGGAAGATGGTGTGTTTGCAGCATTGGTACCAGATTTGAATGCTATCAATAAGCATAAAATAACCTCTCCAGATGCTAGAAAAACCATTGATATTGGGAGAAATATTTTTTCAGTTCCTTTTGAAGATGATAAGTACACCATGCCAACAGGGCTGGACTTAAATGTAAAAACGGGATTAACAGATAAACCCATATTCACCTTTGGCTATATGGATAACATCATCGCGCATCATATTCGATATCAAAGAGTTAATGATGCTGGTATGACAAGGACTTTAAATGATAATCAGTTGCAATATGAATTTGACCTTTTTGTAAGTGCTAATGAACCAAAAAATGCTGGATTTCAAAAAATAACAAAGTTCCAATGGGAGAAATTTGGGAAACCAGTTTTTGACAACAGACCTCACCTAGCCATGCCTTTTCACGAATATTTAAAAGTGGTGGATTCTGTAACCTTGAGATCAAATATGTATAAAGATATTGATATTCCTTTAAAAGGATATAAAGATACTGGTTCATGGTTGGAATGGGAAATTAATGGTCTTGAAGTAGGAGGATACAGATCTGCCATCAATTGGTGGAATGATGTATTACATAATTCAGCTTTCTGGAATAATGCCCGTGACGCCTCAGGCTTTTGGTATTGGGGAACTAAATTAAACAGACCAGACCTGATAAAAAAGGGAAGACAAATTATAAATTTTTGTTTGTCCTCACCAAAAAATAAAGAAGGAATGTTTGCTTTGCTATATGAAGCTAACAAGAAAAAATGGGGACTTGGTTTTACCGATCCCGTTAACGAAAAATACGAGTTCTTTTTAAAAGAAAGTGAATCTTACGATATTTCTACAATGAGTAAAACAGGAGCTCATATGTTAGATTATCATTTGAGATCTGAAAAAGACCAGCGTATTGTAGATTATTTAATGCCTTATGGCAACTGGCTGTTAAAGGCCCTCGATGAAAGAGGAGCTGTCCCATCTTATGTAAACGCTAAAACTATGGAAGCCTCGGATATTTTATTCCATAGTGCGCAACCATCTTCGAGTATGTGGTTTTTAGCAGAATTATACAATGCCACTGGAGATTCTAACTATTTGGAAGGCGCAAAAAAAATTGGAAACTATTTAGAAGCTGAAATTTTACCAGAACAGAAATGGGTAGATATGGAGCAGTTTTTCTCTTGCGGAAACAGACCCTTTGAATTTGAAAGAGATCAATGGCAAAATCAAGTAGCAAGAGGAAATTTAGCGCTTTTTTGGGCTATTGAAGGGTATGCAGCATTGTATAGAGCAACTAAGGATATTAAGGTTTTAAAATTGGGAGAACAATGCGTAGATTATGTAACATTTACCCAAGCCTGTTGGGAACCACATTTTATTTACACAGCATTTCCGTTTGGAGGATTTACTGTTGATAATGCCGATAATGCCACTTTTTTGGATGCACGTCAAGCAGAAATGGTGAGATCATTTATTTGGTATGGTAAAACATTAGGAAGACAAGATCTATTAGAAAGAGGTGTCGCAGCAGCAAGGTCTTCAGTCGTATTAATAAATCATCCACGTCATAAAGCCAATAATATTTACAGACATACCAATATCTATTCTTTTGGATTGGGGCCAGAAAATATTGATCACGAAGCGCAACCACAATCTGCTATGAGAACCCATCCAAGTTGGGGCGAAGGTTCTGGAGTGTTTACTGGATTGGCAGAAGCACTTAGAGGATTAAATAGTGCATATATTAATTTGGAAAATGGAATCCATGTAGGCGTTGATGGGGTACAAATAGAAAATGTTCAATTAAATGAAGATGAACTTAAAATTTCTATCAAATCAATGTTACATCAAATGAATATGCCTTGGGATAAACCTTTTAATATCTCACTAACAATTCAAGGAATGGAGCTAGATGCATATCAACTAATTATAAATGAAAGGAAAGTGGGAGGATTTTCGAAAGAAAAATTAAAGCAATTAAAATTGATAGTTGACTCAAAAGGGCAAATATTTTTAGAATTCTAAATGAAAATATATAAAGAAGCAAAGCATAAAATCGTATAAAATAAAAAAATGGTTAAAAATTGTATTCTGGGAATTGTAATCCTTGTTTTAATTAGCGCTTGTTGTACTAAAAAATTAGATGAAAGCGTCATCGATTTTTCTTATTTGTTAAATGAAATGACGAATGATAAGGTACTGTCTAAATTTCCAACTCCTGGATATCACCAAATGCAAGCAAGTAGTTGGGATCGATCTCAAACAGGTCTTGAAGATGAAAAAAATTGGTTTGCGAATAAAGATTATAATCATAGTATTCGAGAAGAAAAAGTTGGCAATCACATTTGATGTAAAATAATAATAAAATATACTTAAAATGAAATTAAAATCAAATCTATTAAAAAGTAGTATCCTCATTGTAATGTTTATATTTTGTGATACAGTGTTTTCGCAAAGTGGCTGGCCCGTATTAAAAACATACGAAGGTAAATATTTAGATGAAGTAGCGATGCCATTAGGAGGTATAGGTACAGGAACAGTTTCTATTGGAGGTCGAGGCGATTTACGGGATTGGGAGTTGATGAATAGAGGTGCATTGGGGTATTTACCAGCCTTCAAATTCGTGCAACCAACCATTGCCAATGGCCCATTTTTCGCCTTGTATTATAAAGAACAAGATAAAGAAGCAGCTATAAAAGTATTGGAAGGCCCTGTGTCCACCAAAGACTATTATGGTGATTGGGGTGCCGATGCTGTAAATTCAGGATTTCCACGTTTTGAAGAAACGACGTTTTCTACAGCATATCCAATGGCACAAGTCAATTTCAAACATAAAGAAGTGCCTGTTGATGTTCGTTTAGAAGCATTCAATCCACTTATTATGGGAGATGCCGATAAAAGTGGAATACCAGTAGCCGTATTACGCTATGTGATTACAAATAATACAGACAAGCCTATTGAAACCTCCATAGTTGGAATGGTGCCAAATTATATAGGTGTTGATGGTTGGTCTGGAGCCCCAAAAGGAAATTTTAATGACTATAAGGAAACAAATGGTATTAAAGGACTGTATATGTATTCTGAAGGCGTGGATAAAGAAGACACCAATTGGGGAACGATGGCATTGACAACTACAGCGAATGAAGATGAAGACGTCACATACAGAACATCCTGGGCGAAACTAGGATGGAATTGGACGTTTCGTGAATTTTGGGATGATTTCATAGCCGATGGAAAATTAACTGACCATCCTGAACGCACAAAAGAAGAAAAAGTAGATAATACAATAGGGTTTATAGGCAATGAGTTAGGCGATAAGTCAGCTAAGATAAAAACGCCACCAGCAACCTTGGCTGTAAAACAAGTATTACAACCAGGAGAATCTAAAACGGTAACGTTTATGTTGACGTGGCATTTTCCAAACCGTAGAGCTTGGGATCACGGTGTGCACTCAGTTGGAGGAGGTAATGAAATAGTAGGTAATTACTATACAACACTTTACGATAACGCTTGGGATGTTGCTGAAAAAACAGCCAAAGACTTGCCTAATTTAGAAAAAGAAACTGTAGAATTTGTATCCACTTTAGTGGATAGTGATATTCCAGAAGTGTTACAAGAAGCAGGATTGTTCAACTTAAATAATTTAAGAAGTCAAACGGTTTTTAGAACTGCAGATGGTTTACCTTTTGGTTTTGAAGGGACAGGAAGTATTAAAGGCTCAAAAATAGGAGCTGAAAAGTCTTCTGGTTGGGGCTATGGTACCTGTACTCATGTGTGGAATTACGAATCTACCACACCGTTTGTTTTCGGTGACCTCTCTACTAAATTTAGAGAAGTCGAATTTCTATATAGTGTTAATGATAATGGTGGTCAAAGTCATCGTGTTGGATTGCCTATAAAAGAAAGAGGAAAGAGTTTTAAGCACTGGGCAGCCGATGGACAAATGGGTACCCTTATAAAAGTATACCGAGATTGGCAATTATCTGGTGATGATGAGAAATTAAAAGAGATGTGGCCAAATATTAAAAAAGTGATGGCTTTTGCTTGGACAGGTATTTGGGATATGGATAAAGATGGCGTAATGGAAGGAAGCCAGCACAATACTATGGATATTAATTATTTAGGGCCAAATCCGCAAATGGCAGCATGGTATTTAGGGGCTTTAAAAGCTTCAGAAAAAATGGCGTTGCATTTAAACGATAAAGCCTTTGCTAAAGAATGTAAAACATTATACAATAAAGGAAGTAAATGGATTGATGCTAATCTTTTTAATGGAGAATATTATGAGCATTTAATTCCAGAAGGCACTACCAAAGTAGCGCAGTTAGGAAAAGGTTGTTTGGTAGATCAACTGGTTGGGCAATATTTGGCACATACTACTGGTTTAGGTTATGTTTTGGACAAAAAAAATGTGCAAACCACTTTAAAGAGCATAATGAAATACAATTACGTAACCAACTTTAACGAGCATTTTAATTCTTTTAGAAGTTTTGGATTAGGAAATGAAGCAGGTTTGGTGATGGCATCGTATCCAAGAGGAGAAAAATTAGATTTTCCGTTTCCATATTATACCGAAATCATGACAGGTTTTGAATACAGTACAGCAGCGCATATGATTTATGAAGGACAAGTTGAATCTGGACTTCAAATTTTTAAAGACATCCGTAATCGTTACGATGGGCATAAAAGAAATCCGTTTAACGAAGGTGAATATGGTCACCGTTACGCAAGAGCAATGGCAGCTTGGGCAGGTATATTGGCGTATACAGGGTTTCAATATTCTTCAGTTGATAAGACAATGGCATTCAATTCAAAAAACGGAACATATTTCTGGTCTAATGGGTATCAATATGGTTCAGTAAAAATTGAAGGAACTGTTAAGAATAAAAAGGTGACTTTAACCTCTAAAAATGGAGATGTAAATTTGAAATCATTTGTGTTAAACGGTTTTGAGGAAAAGAACTTCAAAAAAGGAAAAACTTTTATTAAAGGAGAATCTATACCGTTTGTAGTTTCTGAAAAATGATAAATAATAAAACTTAAAACAAATTAAAATTATGCTAGAAAAATTTGGTAACACCTTTAAATAACTAAAAATGAATAGTTTAATTAGAATAATTGGTTTATTCGTTTTTGTGACAATTTACCTGACAACAATGTCAGCTTGTGTCAAAAGTAAAAATAAACAACCAAATATTATTGTGATCTTTGTAGATGATATAGGCTACAACGACCTTTCTTGCTATGGCGCTAAAGATCCAGCAATACAAACACCAAATATAGATCGAATGGCTGAGGAAGGAGTTAGATTCACAGATTGGCAATCTAGTAGTAGTGTTTGCGCTCCCAGCAGGGCTTCTTTACTTACAGGAAGATATCCTAATCGATCTGGCTTACCCACTGTCCCTAATGCCATCGCTGTTTTTGGAGATGAATATCAACAAAATATTGGCTTACAACAATCAGAATTAACAATTCCTGAAACACTTAAACCTTTAGGATATAGTACTGCCATGTATGGAAAATCTCATCTCGGATGGGATTCAAAATTTTATCCTCTACGCCATGGTTTCGATGAATATTATGGAAGTCTTGGAAATTTTCCTATCGGCGGTACAAACCCTGTATATGAGGGTGATGAAGTTGTTGAAGATTCTGTTCGTTATCAAGATATTCATCATAAATTGACAGAAAGAACAATAGGATTTATGAAAAAAAGTCATGAAAAGGACAAGCCATTTTTCATCTATTTAGCTCATTACCTTGCTCATGGACCTTGGGAGCCTAATAAGCAATTTGCCACAGAAGCAGAATGGGAGATTTATCAAAATCAACCTATAAAGGGGCACCTGCGAGATGGTGGGGATGAGATCTATCCTGCTCTGGTAAGAGAACTTGACTGGGAGGTTGGGGAAGTTTTAAAAGCAATAAAAGATTTGGGAATTGATGAAAACACTCTTGTGTTTTTTATTTCAGATAACGGACCATGGCTTCCTGCAGGATCAGCCTGGCCATTGAAGGGTTCCAAGTATAACACATTCGAAGGTGGCCATCGTGTTCCATCCATTGCCAGATGGCCCGGTGTAATCCCTCCGGGGCAAGTGAGCGATGCGGTTTGTTCAACTATGGACATATTTCCAACAATTATTCATCTTTCTGGTTCTGAGTTGCCAAATGACAGGAAAATTGATGGTGTTGACATAACCCCGGTTTTAAAAGGAAAGAGATCAAAAACAGAGCACGATATTTTGTATTATTATAATGGTATTACACTTGAAGCTTTACGTGAAGGAAACTGGAAACTTCATCTGCCGAGAATTCCTGAGAGCAAAGTTTTTTGGTCGCGTTCAAGTCTGGGAGGTTATCAAAAGCTTGACAAGCCTGTTCTTTTTGATCTAGGAGATGACATAGGAGAACAAACTGATCTGGCAGATAAATATCCTGAGGTTGTTCAAAGGTTATTATCTCATGCCCAAAAAGCACGAAAAGAACTAGGAGATTGGAACATTAATGGGAAAGGTCAGAAAAGACTTCTCAATTATACTGGAAATATTAATAATCCAACCAGAGTAATGGGGGTGAACCCGCACCTGAAAGAATAGAAAGCATTATAAATTAATAAAAAACAACAACAATGAAACACTAGAGAAATATGCAAAAGATAATGCTTGTTAATACTTAGATTATTTTACCTCTATGTTAGATTACCAAAATGGACTTAAATCTGAATATATCAATGATACTATACATCCAAATAAAAATGGTTTTAAAGTAATGACACCTCTTGTAGAGGATGCCATAGAAAAAGTATTGGTAAACCAGTAAAGAATGATTTAGCATATTGAAATGTTAAAAAAAATAAAAGGGTTGAAAAAAAAGAGAAATTTAAGTGATTTAGGAACCTGTGATTCATCTAAAGGTTGTTGCAAACCAAATTCAAATATGCCAAGGCGTGAATTTGTAAAGCTTTCTTCATTAGGAGCAGCGTTTTTTGCAATGCCATCAACAGCTTGGGATGTTGTTAGTAAAACTAAAGGAGGTCATTTAATTCCTGCCGATAAAATGTTATCTGCAGAATGGATAAAATCACTAACCTCACGAGGTATACCAGAAGTATATTCTTCCTTAAATGATGAATTAAAATATATAGGGATGCCTATTGGAGGTATTTGTAGTGGGCAACTTTATATAAGTGGCGATGGCAGATTATGGCTTTGGGATATTTTTCAATCTAATTATACACGTGAATCACCTACCGATCCAGGTAATCCAGACCCCCTTAAACAATGGCGGCTAGATGAGTTTAGTATGGGTGGTTTGTATCCAAAACCAAGAACCTCTGAAGAAGAAAATAGCTTACATCAGGTAAAAAACGGATTCTCAATTCAGTATAAAGATAAAGGTCAAATCAAGACGATTTCATTAGATAAAAATGGCTTTGAAGATATTAGCTTTAGAGGTGAATATCCTGTTGCAAAAGTAACCTATAAAAAAGAAGGTGCTCCTGTAGTAGTAACCTTAAATGCATACAGCCCTTTTATTCCTTTAAATGTTAAGGATTCTGGTGTTCCTGCAACAGTACTTTCATATACCATTACTAATCATAACGATAAAGATATTAATGTAAATATAGGAGGGTGGTTAGAAAACAGGGTCTGTCCTGAAGAAAAAAATATACAAGGAAAAAGAACAAATACGGTAGTTTTAGATAACGATAAAACAACGGTGTTTATGGAAGCATCTGGAGTGGGACTATCTAATCGAAAAGGGTATGGAGATATGTCAATTTCTTTGTTAGGAAATGAAACAGTACACAATGCTATTGCAGAGTTAAATGGAGAACAAATTAAATCGGCAATTTTTGAAGAAAAAAGAGCAGCAAAAAGTACGTCTAATCTTAATGAATCATTATTAGGAAGTATTTCAACATCAATAAAATTAGAACCAAAAGAAAGTAAAACAGTTACTTTTTTGGTGAGTTGGTATTTCCCGTATTATAATGTTGAAGATTCGGGAAGCGGACAAATGGGGAAAATTAAAGATTTTGAGACTTTAAAAAGACATTATGCTGCAGACTATGAAAACTCAAACGACGTTGCAAAATATGTAGCAAAAGAATTCAATAGACTTTCTAATACAACATTGAGTTGGAATAAAACCTGGTATGATTCTACACTGCCATATTGGTTATTGGACAGGTCATTTATATCGCTAGATTGTTTGGCTTCACAAACGAGTCATCTTTTTGATAATGGACGATTCTGGGGATGGGAAGGCGTAGATTGTTGCGAAGGGACTTGTACCCACGTTTGGCAATATGCACAAGGAATGTCGCGTATTTTTCCATCGTTAGAACGAGATTTACGAGAACGGGTTGATTATGGGATTGCCTATAATTCAAGCGGCTCTATTTCTTATAGAGCTGAGAATTTAGATAGTTATACAGGTCATAGTTTTGCCATAGATGGTCAATTAGGAACCATCATCAGAGTTTATAGAGAACATCAAATGTCTTCTAATACTGAATTTTTATCAAAAATTTGGTCAAAAGTAAGACAGTCTATGCAATATATCATCGATCAAGATAAGGATGAAGACGGTTTATTGGAAGGAAAGCAACCCCATACATTAGATGCTGCTTGGTTTGGTCCTATGGGTTGGATAAGTGGGATGTATTTAGCAGCTTTAAAAGCGAGTGAACAAATGGCATTGGAAATGGGCGATAAAAGTTTTGCCAAAACGTGTGCAGCCATTATTCCAAAGGGTAAAAAAAATATGGTAAAAAAATTATTTAACGACGCGTATTTTATTCATCTACCACCAGATTATAGAAATATTAATACAAACGATGGTTGCCATATCGATCAAGTTTTAGGGCAAAGTTTTGCATATCAAGTTAATTTACCCAATGTATTGCCACAGAAAGAAACACGGTCTGCATTAAAATCATTGTGGAAATATAATTTTGCACCAGATGCTGGTCAATATGCTCAAGACCATAAAGACATTAAGGGAGACAGATTATACGTAATGCCAGGAGAATCAGGATTACTTATGACTACATGGCCAACAGGAGGTGCAGATAAAGCTGTTCCTGGAATGGCCGAACGGCCAGACGATTCAGAGTTTTGGATTGGTCCAGGAGGTTATTTTGATGAGTGCATGAATGGTTTTGAGTATCAGGTGGCTTCGCATATGGTTTGGGAAGGCATGCTTACTGAAGGGTTGTCTATTATGAAGGCTGTACATGAAAGGTATAGCGGATCAAAAAGAAACCCGTATGACGAAGTAGAATGTTCCAGCCATTATGTAAGATCTATGGCTTCTTATGGCACGTATTTGGCTGCTTGTGGATTCACTTATCATGGCCCTAAAAGTGAATTGGGTTTTGCTCCAAAAATACATCCTGAAGATTTTAAATGTGCTTTTACTACTGCAAAGGGATGGGGTAGTTATCAACAAAAAATAAATAAAAATACATTAACTTCTGATTTAAATCTCGTTTATGGAACTTTAAGTTTAAAAACTATTTCATTAAAACCTTCAAAAAAACAAAAAATCGTTACCGTGAACTTGAATGATGAAAAAATAAATAATTCTTACAAGAATTTTGGCGATAAGCTGAGTATTTCTTTTAATAAGTTATCATTAAAAGAGGGTGATAAATTAAAAATAACTGTTACATAATATTAGCAAACAGTTAATATATACAACAGTTGAAAAATAAAAATTTAAAAACAATAATTAAAGATTAACAACTCTAGGGAATGATTAAAATTGCAATTATTGGAATGGGAAGAATGGGGAGAATTCACTTGGATAATCTTTCTAGAAAGATAAATGGCGTTGAATTAACTATGGTCGTTGACCCAAAAAATGATGGTCAAAAGTTTGCTTTAGATAATGGTGTAAAGAATGTTTCTAATAGTGTAAACGCTATTATTGAGAATCCAGAAATTGACGCTGTAGTTATAAGCTCTCCTAGTAGTACACATTGTGAATATGTAATAAAGTTTGCTAAAGCTGGTAAAGCTATATTCTGTGAGAAACCAATTGATATGTCCCTTCAAAAAGCAACTAAAGCAATATCGATAATTTCTAAATTAAACGTACCAATAATGATTGGGTTTAATCAACGATTCGACAATAATTTCTCTAAGGTAAAAGATGAAATATCTAATGGTAAAATAGGGGAATTGTATAATCTTCATATTATTAGTAGAGACCCTGAACCACCTCCAATTTCTTATATAAAAAAATCTGGTGGCTTATTTAGAGATATGACGATTCATGATTTTGATATGGCTCGATTTATAATGAGTTCTGAAGTCGTTGAAGTATTTGCTTATGGAAATTGTTTGATTGATTCTGCAATTGGTGATGCTGGTGATATTGACAGCGCAACAGTCTTATTAAAGTTTGAAAATGGAGCCATGGCAACTATAGAGAATAGTCGTCAAGCTAGTTACGGATATGACCAACGATTGGAAGTTTTTGGTTCTAAGGGTGTTATAAGGGTTGAGAACCCTTTAAAAAGTGATTTAAAAATATTGACTGAATCTGGAACAAAAACAGATCGGCATTTAGATTTTTTTATGGAAAGATATAAATCTTCATACTTAGAAGAAATAAAGTGTTTCATTAATGCTCTTAATACTGGTGAAAAAATGCCGGTTAATGGAGAAGATGGATTAAAAGCCATGATAATAGCTGAAGCTGCAAATAAATCTTTACTAGAAAACCGACCTGTAAAAATAAATTAACAAATGCGTGTTTTAATTAACGTTATAGATTTCTTCCTAATAACAGTATTTTTAATTTCCTGTAATAATCAGGAAAAAATAAAATTAAAAAAATTCCAAACGGTTGGTGAAATTGAAAGACTTGATAAACAACTAGATGAAGTTATTTCACCTAACGCCGTTATTGAAGTAATTTCAATAGGTCATAAATGGTCTGAAGGGCCAATATGGTATAAAAAAGAGCAAAAATTGATTTATACAGATGTTGGTCATCAAAAGATATATCAATGGACTGAAAAAGATAGTGTAACTCTATACCTCGACATGAAGGATGAAGATTTAAAAAGACCAGGACCAAGTGCTCTTTTAGTTGATAATAACGAAAAATTAGTTATTCTACAATATGGTCATGGGCAAGTTGTTAAAATGAATGCCCCATTAAATAAACCCACGAATGATTTTAGCCATTTTATCAATAATTATAATGGAATTAGATTTAATAATACAAATGATGCTGCTTTTCATTCTAATGGAAATATGATCATGTCTGATCCACCACCAGTTGATCAGAATGGTTTAAAAGCAGCCATATATAATATTACTCCTAAAGGAGAAATACGAATGGTAACCGATACACTTTCTAGTCCTAATGGGATTGCTTTTTCTCCGGATGAGAGAACTGTTTATATTGCAAATGCTGATTGGAAAAATGCTATTTGGATAGCAGCTGATGTAGATAAAAATGGAAATATTTCAAACGGAAGACTCTTTTTTGATGCCACAGGAAATGCACCAAAAGAAAAGGGACATCCAGACGGATTAAAAGTAAACAGAAATGGAATTATATTCGCTACTGGACCAGGGGGTGTTTATATTTTAAATCCTGAAGGAAAGCACCTAGGAACTATTTTAAATAATGAATTTAACACCAATTGTGTTTTAGATGATAAAGAAGAAACTTTGTATATTACTTCTGGCCCAAAGTTGATGCGTGTAAAATTGAAGCCCTAATCAAAAATTATTTTAAGCTTTTTGTTCTCTTTTTGTAATTGACAAACAATTTCATTAGTCGCATACGATTCAGAAATATATAGCCTTTTTAAAAGAGTAAGCTTCGGAATGACAGTCAATAGTTCATTCGAAACTTCTGTATTAAAGAGATTTAAAGTCTCTAATTTTTTTAGTTTTTCCAAATGTAATAATCCTTTGTCTGAAATTTTATTTTTACTAAGATTTAATTTAATCAGCTTTTCTAATTCTCCTATTTTTTTAAGAATGTCATCGGTTACATTTGAATCACTAAGGTTCAACCAAATCAATTGATCTTTTATTTGTAAAAGTGACTCTATACTGCTAGGTGTAAGCTCCTTTTTACTTAAACTAAAATTTGCTTCCAAAAAATAATTATTCTTCATAAGTATGTTCAAAATAAATCCATTATTGCTTAATGAATCAATAATATTTTTTTTTGGAGATTGAACCTTTTCTTTTAAAAAATCATATTCATCAAGCCCTAATTTTACATTAACATTATCTATCATTTCTTTATCAGGATTTAATGCTGTAAAATAACCACTTGACGGAGTATTTTTTTTTATCCACCAACTGATAATAGCAACTTCGTCAACCGTTAAACTCGGTTTTCCTTCTGGCATAAAATCCTCATGAGTAGTGGGAAGTGTAATGCGTCTAAAAAGATCACTTGAATTAATATCTCCAGGAATTACAACTTTACCATTTTCTCCACCTTTCATTAAACCTGAAAAGCTTATTAAATTTAGCTTTCCTTTCTTCTTCTCCGGATTATGACAACTTATACAACGGTTATTTATTATAGGAGAAATCAAGTCTAAATAAACATCAACAGAATCAAGAACCGTAACTTTTTTCCGAGGAATAGATTTCTTTGGTAACCCCGCTAATTGACGAATTGGATTTGGAGCATATTCTAATAAATAGGTTGATCCGTGAGTTAGATTTCCTCCCAAGTGCCCCGTATAAAAAATCATAACAACTACAGCAGTTACAAGTAACGAATTCCCATAAAAAGGAATTTTAATTTGCCTTTGGGATATGTAGTAACATACTAATGAAAACAAAAGAACAGCTACACCACCCCATTTATGCCAAAAGATAGTGTCTTCATTGTAATCTCCTGATAATGAAAGAAAATAACCAAATAATACTGCAAAGAATGCACTAATAACTCCAAGGAGCCATATATAATGTACAAAACCTTGAATTGGATTAAATTTTTTCCATTTTGAAGAAATCTCAGCAAGTCCTGCCAGTAATAAAAAGCCAATAGGAAGATGAACAACCAAAGGATGAATCCTCCCAAAAAACAAAATGATATCATTAGTGCTTTCAGAATCAATCCTTAGTAAAATACTTAGATCCATTTAATTTTATTTGAGAGGTCTTCCTTTAATTTTTTCACCATTCGTTGTTAGTATTTGAAAATGATGTGCTCGATAATTATCATAGGTCCAAACAATCTTTTTATAAAGGTCTATTTCGAATATCTTAATTCCATTTTGTGAACCATAACTCGCAATTACGGTATTTCCATTTGGCAACCTTTGAGCCCCACATGGATCTACTAGAGGATTTTTTTTAAATAGAGAATTATCAATTTCCCAAATTATTTTTCCTTCTGCATTAAATTCAACAACTCTATTTCCATTAGTAAGTGTGACTAAAGTATTTCCATTTTTTAATCTAATCGCTGTGAATGGCCATGTCCTAGATTTTTTTCCCCCAAATTTTTCATAATCTGTTCTAAAAACATTCACTATAGTTCCATCTGATTTATATTCTTTAACAGCAAAGGCTAATAAATGAGGAACTAGGTAATTACCATTTTCAAGTTTTCTAGCCATTCGAGTTTGCATATGAATGTTATCTGTTTCTGGTTGAAGTGGGATACTTTTAACAACATCCCCTTTTTTATTAATTTCAACGATTCTAGGTTTTATACCAGATTCAGTAATCATAGTATGTCCGTTAGAAAGCCTAACAGCTGTTCCAAATTCAATGGACTCTTGATGTTTTTTGTAATTAAGTATAACCCTTTTTTCCTTATTATACTCCCTTACTTCATCTGCCCAGCAAATTAAAATATTTCCATTTTTAAGCACGTAACCGTCTCTTGCGCCTGATTTTTTTGAATCCCAAATAACTTCTCCAGACTCACCAATAATCCCAGTAAATTTTGGGCCAGCAATAAAAAAAGAATGACTAATACTAGATGCTGATTTTTGAGCATTTAAAGAGAAAGACATGATTAGAAAAAAGAAAAGATTAAATTTTAATATTGAATTTATTTTCATTTGACAATTATTTATTATTTCAGGCTAATATGTCTTTAATTATTTGTCCATGTACATCTGTTAATCTCATATCACGGCCTCCAAAACGAAAGGTTAAATGTTCGTGATTAATTCCTGCTAAATGCATCATAGTTGCATGTAGGTCATGTACCGTAACTTCGTTTTCAATAACTCTATATCCATAATCATCAGTTCGCCCATATATGGTACCTCCTTTTATGCCAGCTCCAGCCATCCACATGCTGCATGCTGAGGGATTGTGATCTCTACCGTTTGCTCCCTGAGCAAAAGGCGTTCTTCCAAACTCTCCTGTCCAAACAATCAAAGTTTCTTCTAATAATCCTCTCGATTTTAAATCTTTTAAAAGACCCGAAATCGGTTGGTCAACGGCATGCGCATTTTGCTCATGCCCTTCTTTTAAATTTCCATGTTGATCCCATCGATCTGCACTTACTTTAGGGCATGTTAATTCTATAAAACGAACCCCTCTTTCAACTAGTCTGCGTGCCAATAAACATTGTGCTGCATAACCACGTGTATAGGGGTCATCAGATTCAAAACCATATAGTTTCTTGGTAGCTTTTGTTTCTTCTTTAAATTCAGTTAATTTCGGAATGGAGGATTGCATTTTATAAGCCAATTCGTAATTTGAAATTGCTGATTCTACAGCATCAACTTCTCCTATTTCTGCTAATTGTTGTTTGTCTAGTTGGTTAATGAAACTCAGTTTTTGCTCTTGTAAATTCTTAATTGTTTCTTTAGGGTTTATGTTAGCTATAGGTTGATCGCCTGGCCTGAAAATTGATGCTTGATAGGAGGCAGGTAAAAAACCATTTTTAAAATTGTCTAATCCGCCGGGAGGAATTAATCCTCCGTCTAAAACAACATATCCTGGTATGTCTTTATTTTCACTTCCTAAACCGTAAGTCATCCAAGATCCCATGCTTGGTCTTCCTTGAAGACCACTACCTGTATGTAAAAAATAGTTTGCATTGGTGTGTTCTGGGAATTGAGATGTCATTGACCGAATTAATGCTATATCATCAACACATGTTGCAATATGTGGAAAGAGTTCACTAACCGGCATTCCACATTCTCCATATTGTTTAAATTCCCATGGACTTTTTAAAATCTTACCTACATTATTAAATTGTGTAGCATCAACTTTAAATTTTTTTCTAGGATCTTGTCCATTCTCTTTTGTAAGCCTTGGTTTTGGGTCAAAAGAATCTACTTGTGAAACCCCACCGTCCATATAAAGAAAGATAATGTTTTTTGCCTTTGGTAAATGGTGTGGACCTAAATTAAGGTTAGAGCTAATATCTGAAATTGATTTTTCTGATCGACTACAGGCCATTGGAAGTGCTCCAAACAAGCTCATAAAAGCGAGTGATCCAAAACCTCCTTTACAGATATCTAACATCTCAAGTCTTGAGATTGGTTTTTGCATGAAATTATGATACTTACTCATTACATTAAATATAAAAATTCTTTTAAGTTAAATATACTATGGCAATACTCTTTCCAAACTTCCAAGCTCATATCTAAACTAGGATTATTAGTGTTTTTTATTTCTTTCAAAAGTGAAATAAACTTTTCAGCATTTATTATTTCTTTTGTTGATGGTTTTCGAGAAAAAGCATGCATATAAACCCACTCAATTTTTTGGCTAAATGATAAATTATTTTGATTCAATAATTTTTTGGCCATAATTTTGGCTTGATTAATTACAAAAGGATCATTCATCAAAATTAAAGATTGAGAAGGAACATTGGTAACGTCTCGTTTACCAAAAGTAGAAAATGGAATAGGTCGATCAAAAGTCATCATCATTGGCTCTAAAAAATTTCGCCGTACTTCCAAATAAATACTTCGCCTATAATTTCCATTTAAAGGCCCAGATTTACTTGGTTTTCCTCGGCCTTGCATAAATTCGGTAAGGTAAATTGGAATTGGCGCTCCATAAAGAGTATAGTCCAAGCTTTCAGAAGCTACAAGAATTCCATCTCGTATTGCTTCAGACTCTAATCTTCTAATTGGAAAAGAAGCCAAGTATACATTGTTGGGGTCTTTTGTTAAAAGCTCTTTGTTTTTAACAGTACTTCGTTTAAAAGCTTCTGAGGTCACTATATATTTCACCATTTTTTTAATAGACCACCCATTATTTTGAAACTTAATAGCTAGATGATCTAATAGCTCTGGATGAGAGGGAAGTTTCCCTTGAAGACCAAAATTATCAACGGTTTCAACTATACCTTTGCCAAAAAGGTGATGCCAAATACGATTTACCATAACCCTAGAAGTCAAAGGATTATCTTTACTTAACATGGCTTCTGCCAATTCTAATCGACCACTACCTTTTGATTTAAAAGGAACATCACCTAATGGCAATGCCGATAAAAATCTTCTAGGGATATTATACTCTGAAGGTTCTTGATGTCGTCCTCTATTAAAAACAGGACTATTAATTGCAAAACCATCTGAAACACCATAAATAAATGAATTACTTTTTAAACTTTTTGTTAATTTTTCACTACTATCAATAACTTTTATTAATTCAGGGAAATGAACTTTTAATTGGCCTATTTTCAGTCTAGAATTAAGTTTTTTTATTTGAGATTTAATATTGCCTGTTGTTTTTATTTCTGAGGGCCATTCTGAATTATAGGAAATAGCATATTGAGCCTCAATAAAAGTATTTTCAGAAAGTTTAAAATTGTGGTTTTGATATTCACCGGAAAGAATTTCTACATAAGCTTTATGCCCCTTCCAAGCGCTTACATTAAATGTATAATTTTTCCAATCTGAGTTATTCATTGTTTTAGTGAGATCACCATAAATAGGGTATGATATTAATTGAAAATTATCAATAATTACACGTATTGTACTTTTATAACCCTTAGCACGTACTCCCACAAAATCAGAATCCAAAACAAAATTCGGTGATCTTAAGGTTCCAAAAAGACCTTTATCGAATAATCTACTTGATGCTTTTCCATAATCAAAAGCAATTAATTTTCCGGAAGTTTTACTAATCATTGGATTTCCCATGGTTGTTCTGTCCCCAAATGCAAAACCACTAGTAACCCAATCATCAAAATCGGAATTTCTAAAATCACCAATCATTTTGTATTCTTTGGTAGGAGTTACTTTTGATTTCTTAGTTGAAATATTTGTTTGAATTTTGTCAGAAACCATAGCTTTTATATATTTCTGAATCTCTAGTATTTCTTTAGCGGTTATTTCTTTTGAGCTCGATTGATCGGAGTCTAGTGGGGTGAAACGAGTACTTTCCATAACACCATATAGTGCATAATAATCTTTGGTAGTAATTGGATCGAATTTGTGATCATGACATTTTGCACAAGAAACAGTAAGTCCCTGGAAAGTTTTGGTGGTAACATCAATCATGTTGTCAATACGACTTGCCTCATCTTGTCTAATATCTACAGGACTGTGTTGTCCCTCTCCTAAAGAATAAAAATTGGTTGCTAATTGTGATTCAAGGATACCACTTTCAGAATTATATCGCTTATTTTCTAATAAATCTCCTGCCAAATGTTCTTTTAATATTTGGTCGTAAGGAACATCATTATTAAAAGCTCTGACAAGGTAATCACGATATTTCCATGCACCAGTAATAGTATAATCGAATTCATGTCCTTTAGTTTCTGCATATCTAACTAAATCCATCCAATGCCTTGCCCATCTTTCTCCATAAGCTGGCGAATTCAAATAGTTATCTACCATATTCTCGTAGGAACCTTTCGATGAATCAGAAATATAACTCTCTATATCTTTTGTTAATGGAGGAAGTCCTGTTAATAAATATGACACCCTCCGAATAAGTGTATTCTTATTTGCAATTGACACCTTATTTAAACTTTTTTTATCTAAATCCTTATCGATAAATAGATCAATAGTAGCTGCCTGTTCATTTTTTTTATTTAAAGTAGGTTTAATAAATGACCAATGCGGTTTCCATTTTGCACCTTGTTCAATCCATTTACCCAAAAGGTCTTTTTCTCTTTCAGTTAGTTTCTTATTGGTTTCGGGTGGCGGCATGATTTTGTCTTCATGCGGATTATTAATTCTATTGATTATATGACTTTTATTTGTTTTTCCTGGGACTACAGCAAATCCTCCTCCTTCTAAAATAGCCATTAATCCTTCATTTGTATCCAATCTCAGGTTTGCTTTACGACTACTAGGATCAGGCCCATGGCACAAATAACAATTTTGAACAAGAATTGGCTTAACATGGAAATTAAAATCAATGTTTTCAGGAAGTGGTTCATAGTACGATTCTATATCATTACATGATAATATAATTGAGTACAATACACATATTATAATTGTTTTTTTTAGTATCATGGCTTTTAGTTAAAAAACGAACCTTGTGCTCCTAATGTAAATATGTGATTTACATTGATTTTTGTTATTTTAAAATTAATAGAATTAAGGTGCTTAAAGATTATCCCAAACAAACCAAGTCATGTATATATTAAACATCATTAATTATATATTGAATATATAATTAATGATGTAAATCCCATTCGAGTTGCTTTGTAGCCCTTACTTTAGCTATTGCTTTCGGGGGGGGGTACGACTTATTTTAGGTTAATTATCCATGTAAATAGTAATCAGGGTTTTTCTTCTAAACCACAGGCATATCCTCTTTAATAATTCTAATTTCATAAAAACTTACTTTTTATTCATTTTTGACCTATTTTGAGTGTTTTTTGATCAATTTTTAGTGATTTTAGCCATTTTTCATGTTTCTTAGATTATAAAACAGCAAAAAAATATTTAACACTAGTTTCTAAACCAAAACTCAACTTTTCAAGCTCCGTTACTCTGAAATTATGTTTTCCTTTCTCCATTTTTTTTATCATATGCTCAGATAAATGACACCTAACTCCTAGATCTCTTTGAGATATATTTAGATACTCTCTTCTTTCAGTTATTATTCTGGCTAACTGCTCAGGGAGTATTGATTTAAAATATTCAGAGGTATAAAGTGAAATCATACTCAAATTTAAATTCTATTTCAATTATTGAATTATTTATTGAGAATCTTTTATGAACAACTATGCTAATAAGATTAATGTTTAATTAACCAATAGCTGTTAACATAGCTTAGTATATATGATCATAGGCTCACCTTGTGTATATAAATTCATAACCGTATTAAAAAAGTTTCATCATCTGCTAATTTCTGTACTAATTGTGGTCAAAAGGTGAACATTTAAGAAACTAATTTAATTAATAAATTTCAGTAAGGTTTTATTAGTAAGCCACAGCGCTAACCCCTTATTTTACTGAGATTATAAGGGTTGTGATTACCTCCTTTTGTTTGGGGGTATAAATATAGTTGGGGGGTAAACCCTTTCCTCAGAGCGTAGCATAATTTCATTAGTTATAATAAAGTAATAGATTTTGCATGGTATTAGTAAATCATCTCAATTTTCCTTTGTGTCTTCTTATTGATTTGTAGTAAGCCTGGAAGTTTCTTTGAATCTTTAGCCACTCTTTGACAGTTTTCTTATCTTTTAAACCAGTACATGAGTTTTCTTTCTCCCATATGAGATCTAGGTATTGCTTTGGAATATTTTAGCTATTTATCTTATTTTTTTAGACTAATTCAAGAGTATAACTCCCATACTGGCTTTTATTGACTCACCCACCCTTTAAACCCCTGCCAATACTGGCTTTAAAAGGGGTTTGTTTAGTGCTCAATATCTAGGGTCTAAAAAACGGGTACAGGGGTTACCCTCTGCCTCAGGGTGTCTCATGAAATTTAATATATGAACCATGATTTTGCTTTATTATTTTACCTTGAGCTTGTAGTGTTTTAAGATGACCATCGGCACTTCTCTGGGAAATTCCAATTTCTTTTGCAAGATCTATTGCCTTTTTTCTATTAAATTCTTTTGGAAGAGCATCAAATAATTTTTTATGTTTAGAAGGCGACGCACCACTTGCTTTTGGCATTCGTTTGAGTTGCTCAAGAGAATTATCAAGAAACACTTCTGAAATAAGCTTAAGGCTTAAGTCAAATATCTTATCTGTACAAAGGATCTTCTGATCCTCTGACTCTAGTGCAGAAAAGATCATTGCAATTTTAAAAGTCATTAGCCCATGTCTAAATAAAACACTAATTGCCTCCTCACGGGGACTCTCTTTTTTTATCTCCTCTAAAATATTTTCAAAAGTATTATCAAGTTTTTTTCCTTGAGAAGGGGTCAAAGTAAATGTTCTCTCTTCCTCATTTTTATATTTTGAATAGAATAACTGGCCAACTTTAGATAAAATTACATCCATCGAATCACCAATATCTTGTGTGAAAGTTGACCTCCACTCATAGGGAATTGAAAACACATAAAACAGAAAACGACTATATAGACCATCCTCTGCAGAGGGGATTAATCTTTTTACTTGGTCTGGAGTTCCGGTAGTAAGAAATGAAAATCTTGAATTTGATATCTCTGTAAATTCATCATCTGTTTTTCTTGTTCTAGATATGTCCTCATGATGAAAGTTTTTTCTTAGAACAGGTGAAAATCCACCCCACTCTTGCTTATTAGCGCCGGAGATTGTGTCTGCTTCAGTTTCAAAAACACACCCCTTACCTTCATTTTCACCAATATGTCCTACAAGACTAGCTTCTGAGGTGTCACCGGGAATAAAAAACATTAATCTATTTGGCTTTTCTGGCTCTTCAATACCCTCTGCTTTTTTAGCCTTCTTCTTTTTATCATACTCAACCTTAGCTTTTTTGTATTCTTTCATCTCAACCTCAGTTGTCTTTTTAAGCATATTATGATAATCCTGGCCTAAAGCTTTAGCGTATTTAGCAGCACTTTTTCCACTAGCAGCGTTAGCAACAATAAATGCATATAGGTTCGGGTAAACTAGTTTTCTATCGTAAGAACCGGAGACGTTACTAAAGTATCCGCTTAAGACTGTGATCGAGGAGATTAAAAAAACATCCCTTTCTCTTTCTTCAAAGTGATTACAAGCTTCTTTTAAGATTTGAGGTAAATCCTCATAAACCTCATCACTAATAAACGGCGACTGTAAACTTTCTGATTCGAATGTTGCAGTATTGCAATATTGCAATGTTGCAAATTCGCTGGTGTTCCTTTTGTATGCATTTCTTACTGTACGTTCAATTTCATCATAGGTAAAATCAGATTCCGAAAATTTTGCAATATAATCTATTGATTCACCTTCATTAACCCCCAGCTTGTTTGTATTACATGCATAAGTGTATGTAAACATATTTCTTGATCCGCTGGTAAATGTTAAAATATTAGAGGTATAATTATAGGCAAATTCAGGAGTATAGTGCTGAGTAGTTTCTTTAGGCTTTAGATATTCTATTATATCAAACTCAATAGATTTATTATTTGAATATAAAAGAGTATCGCTAGACGCATAACAAAGTCTTGTGACGTCCTTCACGGATCTATCGGACTCAATACCAACATATGTGTCATAGAGCTTTCTTAGTTGATTAAAAGATGATTCGTGGTATTCTGATGTCGCGTTAGTTTTGATAAAAACTTTAAGCCCTTTTCCACCTGGACTAGTAAAAGCACAAAATGTAGTTTCTAGTTTTGAGACCTCATCTTTTAATTGTTCTGGATTATCAACTCCATCATAATCTAAATGAATAAGCCCATTATAGTCCTTTACATTTTCTTTAATTCTTCTATCATTAAAAGTTGCAGAAACAGTAAACGAAGGTAGACTCTCTTTTAATAAATTTATTTTTGCTTTATCATTAGCGCTTCTAATCGCTTCAATTTTCTCTTTTAATACACCATTCTTTATTTTCTCAAATACATCAGAGATATCCCTAATATCTTGTATGTTAGGATCCTTTATTTTTTGCAAAACATTTACATTATATTTTTTCATTGCTTTAGTTTTTAGAGGTTAATTGGATTAAAGAATTCAATAGCTCTTCTTTCTTGTAGAACCCTCTACTGCCAATGCCATAGGCGGTAATTTTACCTTTGTTGGTCCATCTCCAAAGAGTGGAAGAATCGATCTTTAAGAGCATACAGGCTTCTTCTCTGGTGAGAAGCTCCTGGTCTGGCGGAATGTTTTTTGAGTTGTTTTTAATTACCTCTTCAAGGGATTTACCGATGAGGTCTTGAAGTTCTTCTTTAGATAGAACGTCGAAAATGATTTGATTACTCTTCATGATATTAATTATTTAAAGTTTAAACAAAACTCAAATAATTATTTGTCCCATTATGGGCAAAAAACTTCCCCTGATGGGAAATGACTAATCTAGAAAGATATTGTTGAAGTTATTCTCTCTTGCTACCGATGAAGATTTATTTAGTGAGTAAAGCTTATTCTTAATTTGATAATTTTGATATATTTGCTCGGCGATTAATCCCATATCTATCGAAACAATTCGCATAAACTCATTGTCTTTAGTTCTGTGAATAAGCTTTTCATATTCCATTCTTTTTTTTAAATATGAATAATCTAAAAGTACATCTAAAATATATTTGGATTCATACTCAATAAATCTCTTGTAGATTTTATGCGAAACAAATAATAATGGGTAAGGGTTGTCTGAGACTATCTCAGCACTTAGTTCTTTAAGCTTCTCCTCAAACACCTTAATTAAATGAGAATGAATTATATATGAATAATCATTGTGCCTCTGTTTTGTGAAAAAAACATTATTGTGATTGGATTTATCCTTTACGAGAAAGAACTTCTCTTTTCCTTTTGAAAAGGATAACTTCTTGAGTTCTCCAAGCTTGAATTTAAGAGTTTTATTTAGCTCCTCCTCATTTTTAAAACCACTAAACCATACTTCAAGAATTTTATCAAGGTCTTTGGTTAAAATGAAAAAATCTTGGCTTCTAACTATTTCGTCTTCTTTAGTATAATCACCGTATTTTTCTTTCTGCTTCTTAGATTCACTGGTTAATTCGGATCCGTTAAATACTCTGATCAAGTATCTAATTAACTCATCTATTTTTGAAACCATATCATTCATTTTATAGCATTTAAGAAGTTATAAGCATCAAAATCTTTCTTTGGATTTTTACCAATGTACTCGAAGAATGTTGACTCCCTTTTGTGTCCAGTAATTTTCATGATTAGATTTACAGAGATACCACTATCATAGTGATATGAGGCAAATGATCTTCTCATATCATGTGAAGCCAATAATTGATGCTTAGGAGCTTCTACAAGATCTTTTCTTTTGGTTTTCGGATTCATTTTATATCCCTTGACTACTTCATCAATTCCAGATCTTTTACAAACTTCTTTCATGTAATAATTAAACTTTTGATCTGATATGGGATAAGGAAATTTATGTTTTAAAATACTAATTATAATCTGATTAATTACAGGTACTGTTACCGATGTATTCCCTTTTACCTGGATTATATCAATTAAAGCATTGCCTTTTTCATCAAATCTAATATTCTCTTTTCTTATTTTTTGTAGATCAGAAATTCTCTGGCCAATGCTTAGACCAATCAGAATCCATCTTTTAATATTTTCTAGATAGGGGGGTGAGTCTTTTAAGTTTAAGATTTTAAAAAATTCATCTTGAGAGATAACATTTATGTATTTTTTTGTTTTGTAACTGTACTCTTTATCAATAGCTTCAAGACTAACTCCGAGTTTTAAGCCCTTGCCAGCACCATATTTTAAATGACTTTTTAGCCTTTTTACTTTTCTGCCAATTTCACCTTTTGCATATTTTTGGTCCTCAGACAACCATTTTACAAAACTATCAAATTCTTCTTTTCCAAATTCATTGATTTTGATATTAGATTCTATAAAAGCTTCATATTTCACAAGAATCCCCCTAAAATCTTTATACCCCTTCACGGTATTTTTCTTTAGTCCCATCGAGCCATCCTTTGCTTTTTTTAGATGTAGATTAGCGATTTGATCGTCCATGAGGTTCAATAAATATGAAAGGTCTGTAGTAAGAACTTTATTATTAAATCTATCAATTTGTTTTTTGAGCCATTTATTTGTTATTTCAACTCCTAAATTGATGTCTTCATTTTGTCGATCTCCTAAAAAGATTTCAAGTTCATTGAGTTTATTATTTAGGTTCTTTGCTTCGGGAGAAATTGGTTTAGCTCTCTTCTTAGATGAGCTCCACTGTGAAGGAAGAATTGTAAATCCTGTCCTTGAGAAAACTGACTTAGAGTTTTGAGGTCTGAAAGAGATATAGATACTTACTTGTTTATCATCTTTCGATTTTATCCT
>Ga0115571_1000235_pt1 | contig 42301 bp, 30 predicted proteins | sample COGITO_mtgs_1205_FD_87293 | JGI IMG/M metagenome (GOLD analysis project Ga0115571, IMG submission 87293) | Pelagic marine microbial communities from North Sea - COGITO_mtgs_120531 | ecosystem: Environmental > Aquatic > Marine > Epipelagic | place: Germany:Helgoland, sampling site Kabeltonne...
TGGCAATATCCAAATAGGGATGAATCTGTAAATTGGAATTTAACAATAGATATACTATCAACAACTGCAAAACCTCAATTTGGAGATGAGTATAAAATGGAAATTGAAGGATACGGTAATTGGAATAATAGAAATGAACTTAGTTATACTGTGAGCTCTACCTCCACTGCAAATGATATACTAGCTTATTTTAATAATCAAATAAATAATATTGGAAGCGTTGAGTACATTGATTGGAATGGCAGTACTGGTTATCAATCTGTTTCTTCAGTGATATCATCAACTAAGTTAATTATCAGTGGTGACAGCTATGATAAAAGAGTTCATATAAACGCCTTTAGTACAGTTGTAAGTGGTGAGAAATTAATATTATCTGACGAACGCGGTGATTGGAATTGGAAAAGTGATTTTTTTGCCAAAAGAGATCCAAGTAAAGGAGTTGGTAATTTTTATTTCTATGGCGAGGGAAGACTTCAAGATGAATTAAAAGGTCAATTATTAATCGATAAATTTCCAAATAATCCTAATGAATTTTGGGATACAGATGGAGATGGAATAGGGGATAATTCTGATGATGATATTGATGGAGATGGACTTTCAAATGTATTTGAATTAACTCCTAGAGAACCAAAACATTCAGGATCAGGATTTTATTTACATTCAAAATCAAACCCTTATATGGTAGATTCTGATTTTGATGGGGTAAATGATAATCTTGATGGAATTCCCTGGAATGACAGAGAGAGTATTGATTTTGATGGAGACTTCAGAGGAGATGAAAATGATGATGATGACGATGATAATGACGGCCTTTCTGATTTAAGAGAGATTGCATTAGGGTTAAACACCAATAATGTAGATTCAGATGGAGATGGTTTCTCAGATGGATGCATAGGAATAGGGTTTGAATCTCATGATGAAGATGGGAATTGGCAAGAGACAATAAAGGTAGTTGGAACAGTAACTCAAACAATTGCTGGAGAAACATATTCAATTTTCATTGAAGGTTGGAACAATTGGGAAAACCGAGCCGAAATCAAAATAACGACTTCCTCTCCTACTTCAGCGGTTTCTCTTCTTACTGCTTTTGCTGATGAAATCAATCAAAATTATAATACAATACCTTTTCAAGATTGTTGTTTTAATGGTCAATATAGACCTGGGGAGGAAAAAATTAGTGCATCTGTTTCTGGAACTTCGCTTATCATAAAAGGGGAAGATTCTAGAGCACAAATTCATGTACAAACTTGGGACTGGAGAGGAGTAGTGAATATCAACACAAGTTTTTGTTCATGGCAAAATGAAGATCGTTATCCAGATGACGAAAATGAGTGGTATGACAGAGACTGGGATGACATTGGGGATAATGAAGATTTAGATGATGATAATGACGGTCTTTCAGATGGTAAGGAAGAAGCACTTGGTACAAATCCATACTATTGGGATACTGATGGAGATTGGAAAGGAGATGATTGGGACGAAATGCCGTTGGATATTAATTCTTTTAGAGATCAAGATGGAGATGGTATTCCAGATTTTACAGTAGAGGACACAAATCTAGACGGTTTTTATGACCCTGATCTCAACGAGATGGGTTGGTATGGACCTGATTTAGCAACTTTCGTTGATCAAGATGTTGATGGGGACGGAATCTCCAATCAGGACGAAGATAATGGTGCTACAAATCGATATGAGCCTGATTCTGATTTTGATGGATATAACGATGGAATCGATATATATCCTGTTTGGCATGAAGAATGGTTTGATACTGATCTAGATGGACTAGGAAACAATAGAGATCGTGATGATGATGGAGATGGTTTCAGTGATCTTGATGAGGCCTTTAATGGGACAGACCCACTAGATGCATCTAGCAAGCCTAATGATGATCAAGATCAAGATTTTTTATCAGATAAATATGAAGTTGTTCTTGGGACCTCCACTTCAAAAGCTGATTCAGATGGGGATACTTATTTAGATGGACTAGACCATTTTCCTCTGAATTCAAAAGAATGGCTTGATACCGATAACGATGGTGAAGGAAATAATCAAGATGAAAATGATGATGATGATCATTTTTCTGATTTCGTTGAAAAACTCGGAGATGAACTAAACGTTTCAGGCTGGAATTTGAATCCTCTTATTTTTGATGACGAAACTGAAGCCCCAAATGACGAAGATTGGGATGGTATCCCAGACATTCTAGAAAGTGCATTAAGCCAGGCATTTGAAACCAAATATAATGCCGCAAGTAGTCTCAAAAAACGAGAAATGTATCGGGGCACCAAAAATTTATGGAGACCAGGATATGATTGGAATGGACAAGTTTGGACTGGTAATGGTAGTCCAGGGAGTGATATGCACAGGAGTGGCCGAACTCATGTTCAATATGATTTAGACTCAGACAATAATGGGACTCAAGATCACAATGAAAATATTGACTATGATGATATAGATGGTGATGGAATACCAAATATACAGGACAGAGATTCAGATAATGATGGAGCAGATGATGGTTGGGACAATGCAATTTTTGACAGTAGAGGGCACCGTGATTTAGATTTAGATTTTATTTCGGATAATGTGGACGTTGATATGGATGATGACAAGCTTCTTAATTGGTGGGAACGCTATTATGGAACAGATGATAGAATTGTAGATTCTGACAATGATGGAACCATAGATGCATATGATTTTATGGGCTTTGATGATAGAGTCCAAACAGAAGAACAGTTTAACAATATGTTTAATCTAGATCAAATAGGAAGTCAAACTAATTGGAAAAAAATTAGTACATGGAATTATGGTCAAGTTGGAGCTTCATATGCGGCAATTAATACTGATAATGAACTCTATGTTTGGGGGGTTAACTACGGGGCTTTACCTGTTCACGATAACAATTCATTAGAAGCATGGCAAAATGGGGAAGAATACGGCTTTATTATTCCTCAGCCTATTAGGGTTAGACCAGATCAACAATGGAAAAATATTTCTTTAGGATTCAAATTTGGAATTGGCTATTCAACAGACGGAACTTTCTATAGCTGGGGAAGAAACCTAAGTAGTCAACTTGGTAAAGGAAAACCAACAACGTATGAGACTTTCTCCGAACCAGATATAACCTTAGGTGAGATTACTCAAATAAGTAGCGGAGAACAGCAAGCTGGAATAATCAATAAAGATGGTAAACTGAGAATGATTGGATCAAACGATCAAGGTCAGCTTGGAACAGGATCAACAAATTCGAATATTCCTCAAGAACTTGATTGGGACGATATTGATGGTGATATCAAAGAAGTAAAAGTTACTGAAACTGAAACTCAAATTATTACCAATCAAAATACTATATGGGCATATGGAGATAATTTATATGCACAACTAGGAAGAGGTACCCGTGATACCAAGGCTGAAAATTATGAAGCAAAGAAAATTGAGGTTGAGGGTTGGACTGAGGTGTTTGCAATTACTGAGCATGTGTATGCATTTAAGTCAGATGGCAGCTTATGGGCTTGGGGTAAAAACAAAAATTTTGATTTAGGTCTTGGTTTTAAAAGTGAATATGTTGCTACGCCAACAAAGGTAGAAGGGGTTAATAAAAGTGATATGAAAGATTTCTCCCCTATAAATGGTGGGTTTGTTTATATTAAAAATAATGGAGAATTATGGGGTGCTGGAGCTAATTTCTACACTGGAGCATGGTTTCCATTGAGCTCTCCTAGAAAAATAGGACGTGACACAGATTGGGATCATTTTCATGATTTTATGAATAGTGAACTTAATATATTAATCGAAAAAACAGACGGTTCTATATGGGGTGCTGGTGCCAATTGGAATTCTGTTTTAACTCAAGATCCATGCCCAGAACCAAAAAATCAGATTGAAAAAATTATAATTTCTCATCCAAATCAATACCAAGAAACACAGTTTGAAATTGGTCAAATAACAGGAAGTGCAACGATAACTATAAAAGTTAATAATATCAGTCTTACGGTCTCTCCAGTAACATCTTCATCCGGTTTTGTAAATAGTATTTCTTCTTTATTTGATGCAAATAATACACTCACTAACGCTTTAACGATAACTGTTACTCCAACAAATTCTGGTAATTCGACAATTTTATTCAAGTCCAAAGCATACCAACGAAATACATTTTCTTTTTCTATAATTGATAAGTCTAGTGATTTTGCTGGTGATATAAATTTTGAGGATTTGGTGGAGAACATATCTGGTACTGTAACCTATACCGTTAATTTGAGTGGATCACGGATTGAAGCTTCAGCCAGTAATCTAACGGATGCTGTTGCCAATATTAAAAATTCAATAGAAACATCAGATAAAATTGATCCTTCATCATTCAGCTTAACGGTTACAAACACTAATTCTATTTTAATAGAAAATAGATGGGGTAATAGTTTTTTCATCAATACTGAATTGCAGAACTCAAACACTTCTTCTAGTTCAATTTCATCTGAACAGTTTCAGTCAAAAATTTCAGTTGATTGTTACCCTGGCTTTATAAGTAATCTTGTTGAGATTTTTGAAGCGGGTAATGATTGGGATCAATTATCTATGGGATTCAAACACGTTATAGGGTTAACAGATACTGGCGATTTATACACCTGGGGTGCGAATGAACAACAGCAGTTGGGATTAGGAGCTAATCAAGGGAAATGGGATATTGTAGCAGAGCCTAGTCCTTTATCTCCTGTTGTTACAGATTCAGTAACTAAAACTTTTGTGAGTGTGGACGCTTCTGCTGAGGTTAGCTTTGCAATAGCAAGTGATAATTCAATGTATGCATGGGGAGATAATGACTTAGGTACACTTGCTGTAGGAGATTATTCAGATAAGAATATACCTACTTTAGTGGTGGGTGACATCAATTGGCAGTCCAACCTTGGAGGCTATAGATTTCAAGTTGCTCTGGATGAAAATGACACTCCATATGGATGGGGGTATAGAAAGTTCGGTCAGCTGGGAGCATTAGGAAAAGTAAAGGGGGACGACATAGTTTGGGATACTGACTTGAGTGAATCGAATGGTATTGTTCAAACCTTAAATGGTGAAGAATATATAATCGCTACGGAAGAATTGGTTAACTATCTTGATACCGTTTTAAATTTTGAATTTTCTGGAGGAACTTCGAAAAAAGGAACTGTACAATCTCCTTCAGGGAGCACTTCGAAATTTTCACCTAAGACTTTAGATGCAGCAAGCAGTAGGAAAATGAACGTAGGAAAATGGAAGGTGAAAAAGAAAAAATCAGGATTTTCTGGTAAGTCAGCTATTGAACCCGGAGATGATAGTTCTTTAAAAACAAGTGAAACCCCTTACAGTTTTGATATTGTAGATGTTAATGAGGTACCTTCAAGTATAGAACTCACGGATATAAGTTCAAAATTGACTTCTAAAGGGGAACAGTTTATTTCCAATATTGTGGTTACTGATCCTGATGAAGATGATGTTATCACTGTTACAGTTCCATCTAATTCTCCAAATGCATCTAAGTTTGAAATAAAGAATCAAAAACTGTATTATGATAGTTCTACCAGTAAAGCAAATGTACCTTACCAGGTTATTATAAGAGCAACCGATTGGGAAGGGTTAAGTTTAGAAGTTCAGTTTGAAGTGCTGGTTGATGAAGATGGACAATTGTCTATTGAAGAAGTCATTACAGAATCCTCATCTGGAGGAGGAAGTTCCTACTATGATGCTCGTTTTATAGATTCTGATGGAGATGGTTTTGTGGATGCTGATGAAATGGCAATTGGTACAGACCCTTACGATTTTAGAAGTTTCCCCACAGACATTGACAATGATGGCATCTTAGATTTTTATGACGGAGATATTGATAACGATGGGTATCTCAATGAAGATGATCAATTCCCGACCAATCCTAATGAATGGATTGATGCAGACGGCGATGGAATTCCAGACAATCTGGACAATGACGATGATAATGATGGTGTAGTTGATATTGATGTCAGTTGGAGAGAGAATTACATTATTCAAGATTTATTTCCAAATGACCCTAACGAATCCTCTGATTTTGATCGAGATGGAATTGGAGATAATTCAGATCAAGATGATGATAATGATGGTGTAATTGATAGTTTAGATGCCTTCCCATTCAATCCATATGAATGGATGGATACTGATAATGATTCTATTGGAGACAATGCAGATGAAGATATTGATAATGATGGATACTCTAATTTTGATGAGATTGCAATTGGTACAAATCCATTAGATGCCACCGATTTTCCTGCAGACCAAGACGGAGACTTTGTCCCTGACGCAATTGATTCTGATATTGATGGTGATGGAATTTCAAATGCTTTTGATAATGCCCCTGAGTTATATAATCCAGATCAAGAATTTGTAGACGATGAGAATCATTATGCATTGATACTTCCTGATTTCTTCTCTCCCAATGGAGACGGAGTAAATGACACATGGGTAATTGGAGAAATCCAACGTTATTCTACAAATCAAGTATGGGTTTATGATGCTACGGGAAATTTGGTTTTCAATCAAAAGCAATATGCAAATGATTGGGGAGGAACAAATGATGGTCAAGTACTTCCAAAGGCAAGTTATCTCTATATGATAGATGCTGATGGGAACGGAACAATTGATTATCAAGGCTGGGTATTCATAACACGTTAAAGCTTGAAAAAATACTTTATATTTTTAGTTCTACCATTACTTTCTTTCGGGCAACAAGAACCTTTTTTAACGAGCTTCCGTTATCAAATGAGTTTGATTAACCCAGCTTATGCAGGGGCTGAAGCAAGAAATATGTTTGCGATTACCTCAAGAAATCAGTGGGCCACTGTACAAAACTCTCCTAAGGCACAAATCATAACTTTTTCATCGCAACGAAAGAACAATGTAGGCTTAGGCATTTCAATTAGTTCTAGTAAATATTTTGTAGAAAAAAATACAACGGCCTACTTTGATTTTTCATACCGATTGAAATTCAATGAGAGCACAAATTTATTTTTGGGGCTTAAAGCTGGGGCTGCATTTTATAAAGCAAATCTTTTGGGTCTATCTAGTACCTCAGACTCAGCGATTGATCCTGCTCAAGATTTATTTTCGAGAGTGAATCCAAATTTAGGTTTAGGTATGCTCTTGCAATCAGAATTTTATTGGGTTTCCTTTTCAGTCCCTAGGCTCTTTAAAGCGTCCAATGCAATTGATTTTTCTCAAACAGCAACAGATTTTGTTCACACTTATTTTGCAGGAGGGGGAACCTTTAAATTAAATTCGAACTTGAGTTTAAAGCCGAGTGTTTTGATTAGGAAAGTGACCAACCAGCCTATCACTTCAGAATTTTTGGGAATGCTTAATATCGGAGGTTTCTTTGAAATAGGAGCTTCATACAGAACAACAAAATCAGTAGGTTTAATGAGTTTTGTGGGGATTAAAAATTACCTTGATGTTGGTTATGCCTATGAGTCTCCTGTTCAATCTACGTTGAACAATCTAAGTGTTAAGACGCATGAAATTATTCTGCGATTTAAATTAGACGGTTTGACAGGGCAGGCGCCTGAAAGAATTCCTAGTGAAGATCAATAAGTTTATTTATTTGGATTTCCATTATCAACAACACAATCACATTTTTCTCTTTTCATTTGAATGGCTCTGCTTAAAGGGACTTTAAATATTTTACCATTTACCTTATTACAAGTTTCTCTCAATTCATTACAAGGTAAAAGATAGTAACATTTTTGTCCTGGCTTATTACATAAATAAACAAACTCTTCCACAGTGTTTATGGAGGTAAACGAAGAGGAAACAAAAAACACAGTAAATAATAAAGTAAAATATAATCGGTACATAGTTAGTTTAGTTTGTGATATAAAGTTAATTTAATTTTCTCTTTTCCAGAGTAGTATCAATTTATTTTTTTCTTGATCTTGGTTGTATTCTATTAAAACAAATTTAAGAATCAGATTAATATCATCAATAGGGAAAGTGCAATTCCTCCCAGCGTAAAATAAATTGCTTTCCTGAAAATCTCAGTTTGTGGTAGAAACATCCAATAGGCTGAAAAAACAAAGAATAAAAGAGAAATACCAAAAAAGACATTTAAAAAGTATAACGGCGTTGATGAGGTCGCTTTGTGCATTTTTTCTATCATTCCCAATATTTTAGGGGGCTGCATTTGTATGTACTTAATTTCGCCTGTATGCTTATTGTATTCAATATTTTTTGCTCCACGTATTATGGGTGGTTTTTCTAAATCCTTTTCTATAACTTTTTCAACCACAACAGCTTTTTTGAAATATTCCTTATCTCTGAAAGTTAAGGTAATACCACTTAGTGCATACATAAACATGATACCGGCTAAGAAGAAGCCCAAATACCGATGATACACTCTCATTTTATTACTAATATTTCTGTTGTTTAACTTCATTTGAATTTAAATTTAGCAAAAAAACAAAAAATACTTTAAACGGGATACGGTCTTTTTAATAAAATTAATTTGAGCTGTTGAGGAAAATATTAGGAATTTAAATATTCAGCACGAATCTCTTTAGCTGTTTTAAAATCTCCAGTATGATTCCAACCGGGGGGATAAAAAATGTATTTAAATTTGTTTATAATTCCAGGAGCATAAAATACATCTTTACTAAGATTTATTATTTCCCCAAAATAAACATCTATAAAACTTCCAGACTTTATGGGTCGTGTCACTCCATATTCGATAGTTATTGAAGTATCTTCCTCTTGGTATGTTCCAAAGATTCGATCCCAAACATTCAATAAATTACAGTAATTGGTATCTAAGTATAAAGGATTTTTAGCATGATGAACTCTGTGATGAGATGGGGTCAGAATGAATTTATTTAAAAATCCTAAACGTGCGTCTTTTATTAGGTTTTCACCTACATGAATAAAGGCGCCATAAGTACCATCAATAAACATAATAGTAAAAAGCATGATAGGATTGACTCCTAGTAGAATACAAATTGAGGTGCGAATAAAATCGGCATAAGGTGCCTCTAGGAAAAAATGAGCATGGGTTACACTTAAATTCATTTCTTCGGGAGAATGATGTGTGGCATGGAGACACCAAAATAAACGAACTTTGTGTGCTAAAAAATGGTAGATAAAATGTGCAAATTCCCAGATGATATAGCCGTAAATAAACCAATACCATGAATTGGAAATTTCAAGGATTGCAAAAGGTTGAAGTAACCCTATACAAAGAGTAACCATTCCAATGGAAATAAACCTCCCTACAATTCTGTTGAAAAGGTAAATTAGAAAAATCACCTTGTATACCTTAGTCTGCGATTTTTTATAGATAAAACCTAAAAATAATTCTAGTACTAATAAAAAAGGGATGATTGGAATGATGAGTGCTACTATTCCTTCATAGCTTAAAAAGGCATCATAGTTTTTGGTTTCTAAGATGCTAATGAATTGATGAACACCAAAAAAACCTACAATTTCATTCCACAGATCATATAATACGTTCATGAGTTAATCTTTAGTTCATACAAGATAAAAAATTATGAAACATTTCTAATGCTAAAGTTTTTAAAAATCTTACTAAAACCTTAAATATTATAAGCATTCCATTTATTTATTTTATAATTTTACGCAAAATTTAAAACAGTAGTATGGCTTTTGATATTAACATGATTAAGCAAGTTTACAGCCGCCTTTCTGAGCGCGTTGTTGCAGCAAGAAAATTAACGGGTCGTCCATTGACAGCAACCGAAAAAAACCTCTATTCTCACCTTTGGGAAAATTCGGGAAATATTGCGTTCAATAGGGGTGTTGATTATGTTGACTTTGCTCCAGATCGAATTGCCTGTCAAGATGCGACTGCTCAAATGGCATTACTACAATTCATGCAGTCTGGAAAATCTAAAGTAGCAGTACCTACTACAGTTCACTGTGATCACTTAATTCAAGCCAAAGAAGGTGCTGTAAAAGATTTAAAATCTGCGAACAGTACATCTGCTGAAGTATTCAACTTTTTAGAGTCTGTCTCTAACAAATACGGTATTGGTTTTTGGAAACCAGGAGCTGGAATTATTCACCAAGTTGTTTTAGAAAATTATGCTTTCCCTGGAGGAATGATGATAGGTACAGATTCCCATACAGTAAATGCTGGTGGACTTGGAATGGTCGCTATTGGTGTTGGTGGTGCAGATGCCGTAGATGTAATGGCTGATATGGCTTGGGAATTAAAGTTTCCAAAATTAATTGGAGTAAAATTAACGGGAAAGCTAAACGGGTGGACAGCACCTAAAGATGTTATTTTGAAAGTTGCAGGAATTCTTACAGTAAAAGGGGGAACGGGAGCGATAATTGAATATTTTGGTGAGGGAGCTGAGGCAATGTCATGTACTGGAAAAGGAACGATCTGTAATATGGGTGCTGAAGTAGGCGCTACTACATCTACCTTTGGTTATGATGAATCTATGGAGCGTTATCTTAGAGCCACAGGAAGAGATGATGTTGCAGATGCTGCTAACCAAGTGAAAGAACACCTGACTGCAGACCCTGAGGTTTATGCAGATCCAGAAAGCTATTTTGATCAAGTAATTGAAATTGATTTAGATACTTTAAGCCCTCACATAAATGGACCTTTTACACCGGATTTAGCTACTCCAGTATCAGAAATGAAACAAGTTGCAAAAAAGAATACTTGGCCATTACAAGTTGAATGGGGTCTTATCGGCTCATGTACAAACTCTTCTTACGAAGATTTAGCCCGTGCAGCTTCAATTGCTAAGCAAGCAGTAGACAAAAATCTCGTTACTAAAGCGGAATTCGGAATTAATCCAGGTTCTGAACAAGTACGTTATACTGCAGAACGAGATGGGTTATTATCCATATTTGAAGATTTGAACGCCAAGATATTTACCAATGCATGTGGTCCATGTATTGGACAATGGGCACGTGAGGGAGCGGATAAACAAGAACGTAATTCGATCATTCATTCTTTTAATAGAAACTTTTCAAAACGTGCTGACGGAAATCCAAATACGCATGCATTTGTTGCCTCACCAGAAATGGTTGCAGCCGTAGCAATTTCTGGAAGATTAGATTTTAATCCAATGAATGATACTTTAATCAATCAAGATGGAGAAAAGGTTCAATTGGACCCACCTACTGGATTAGAATTACCTCCATTAGGATTTGATGTAAAAGAAAACGGATACCTTGCTCCTCAAGAAGATGGTTCTAATGTTTCCGTGGTTGTTAAAGAGAATTCGGAACGTTTACAATTACTTACCCCTTTTCAACCATGGGATGGGAATAACTTAATGGGAGCAAAACTCTTAATCAAAGCTCAAGGAAAATGTACTACAGATCATATTTCTATGGCAGGACCTTGGTTGCGTTTCAGAGGTCATTTGGACAATATCTCAAATAACTGTTTGATAGGAGCAGTAAATGCCTTTAACCAGAAAACAAACTTTGTAAAAAATCAATTAACTGCTGAAAATGGTGGTGTGCCAGACGTTCAACGTCATTACAAAGCAGCGGGAATTGAGACAGTTGTTATAGGTGATCACAACTATGGTGAAGGTTCATCAAGAGAACACGCCGCAATGGAGCCACGTCATTTAGGAGTTAAAGTTGTATTAGTTAAATCATTTGCACGTATTCACGAAACAAACTTGAAGAAACAAGGGATGCTTGGGATTACCTTTGCGAATGAGGCAGATTATGATCTTATACAAGAAGATGATACCTTCAACTTTACCGATTTGGAATTGTTTACCCCGGGGAAGCCACTTAATGTTGAAGTGGTTCACTCAGACGGAACTACGCATACCATTTCTGCTAACCATACGTACAATGCACAACAAATCCAGTGGTTTAAAGAAGGTTCAGCACTCAACTTAATCAAGAAACAAAACGTTGCCTAAAAAGCATCATTTTAAAGATTAAGCCAGTAAGTAAGTTTTAAGTTTATCGACCTGAAAACTGGGCCAAAATCTTCAGTGAAATAGTTGTCGTTATACACTAGATAAAGATCAGACAATGGTGCAAATCGCCACTGAACACGAGAGTTTATACCAAAATTATTTGTTTGATTGCTGTATTGAATCAAGGTAGACCAAAAAAGCTTTTTATTAAGCGTTAATTCAAATTTTGGGCTGATCAAAAACAGATCAGCTGACGGATAGGGATTGGGCAATTCAATGCGGTTGAAATCCCAAAGCAAACTGATTACTGCTATAGGTTGAATCCTGTATAACGCACTTCCTTTATAAGAAAGTCGAGTCCCTTTGAAAAAACTACCGTAGGAAACTTCGGAGGTGATATAAAAAGATTTGGCATAAGGAGATTGATATCTGAGACCCCACTGCCCAAAGTTGTATCCAGTAGCTCCAGGGAGTGCCACTCCATTTTCTGTTCTTGTGGGGTCAAAGGCACTTGATAAGTATACATATTGAGTTCTAGAACTAAGTTCTAGTTGGGATTGATTTTTAAATTCAAGTTGGTATTGAAATCGAAAGAGATGATCTATTTTTTGGTATCCTAAATCCTGTTGATACCACATTAAGTTTAGAAGATCGATTTGATGTGAATTAATCCGTCCCTTTTTAGGGTAAAAATTGCGTACTGCATTAGTTCCAGATTTAAATACGCCCGTTCTGGGGATAAATCCAAGGTCAGACTTAAAGTCCTGATCAACGTGAACCCAATCGGAAGCAAAACGCCACAGACGAGTGTTATATACTAAATTAGCACGAGCCGATAGGCTTCCTTGAGTATCATCAGGTTGAATCGATTTATGGGTATAAAACTTACCTATCCATTTATTATTGTATGAATTCAAATTGTAATCCAATCCAATTACTCGATTAAAACGATCACTGTCTTCGATAAAGGTATAATCCTTAAAGGTTTGTCTGTTTACCATAAATAATCCAATTTGAGATTGGCCAAATACTTTACGTTGTAGGGCAAACATCGAATTGTTGTTGGAGGCAATTTGGTTTGTTAAATCTTCCTGGTTTTGAATATTTAATACTCCTAAGCGCCAATTTTGATTGAGCTTCCCACTTAGTCGAATTCCTCCTAAAATATTGTTTTGTATGGTGTTTCCATCTGGGTCTTTTGCAATACCAATTCGTCTAGAAAAGAAAGGAATCGCATCTCTAAAACTCCCAAAGTTGCCAAACAAATCTCCATTGTCAATGAAAAATTGTCTTTTTTCGGGGAGTGAAATTTCAAATCGAGTAAGGTTGGTAATAATGTCATCAACTTCAACATTAGAAAAATCAGGATTGAGGGTTACATCGAGATTAAGGCTATTTGCTATTGGGATTTTTAAATCTCCTCCTAGACTAACTTTTTGGGTAGTAGGATCTTCATTAAAATCATTAGAAACAATTCCATTAACATAAGGGATCAAGTAAATTGCAGTTTTACTTTTAGCAAGAGGCGCTTCAAAAATGAGTGATCCATAATAGCCAATATTTATTGGAATTTGATTTTGATCAACATTGGTCCAAATACTTCTTTCATTTGACTGTAAGTCGTATCTATAGGTTTGAAATCCCCATTTCTTACTTCCTTCAGGATATTTGATTGAACTGAATGGAATAGCCATTTCGATCACAAATCGATCTTTATGTCGCACACACTCGGATTGCCACTTGGTGTCCCACGTAAGACTAAATCCATTTATGGCTGCTCCTCTTTCAGAAATAAGTCCTTCACGTTGAACACCATATGCGCTTACTCCAAACAAAAAAGCATTTTGACCATCTCTAAAAGTGTCAAATAGAACTGTAACATTATCATTGGTTCTAGCACTAAAATCGCGTTTTAAAGAGCTTACAATAAAATTTTCATCTACTCCATAGGCTTCAATTCCAATGTATAAATAAGTGTCACTGTAGACAAGCTTAACCTCTGTTTTATTTGTAGATTTCAGAGAATCTGTTGGGAAGAGTTGCCAAAAATTATCTGCACTATTGGCTTCTTGCCAAAAGATCTCTTCTAACTTACCGTCTAAAAAAACCTCTTGATTAATTTTCTTTACAAAAACAGAGCGATCAAGCGTTTGTGAGGAAACGCTGTAGGCTACAAAAAGCAGAAATAGTGCAAGTATTTTTTGACTAAAATCCGATGATTTCAAATAGACAATGGTTTAAACAGAAATTATTTATTTGCTTTTATATTTATTTGAGTAACGTTTCCAAAGTTCTGTTTGATGGGTTTCCAAACTAATTTCTCTCCCACCAATAAAGGCATGGTGAATGATATTGGTCCGCATATCAAGTGCATCTCCTTCACAAATAAATAGTGTTGCATCTTTTCCTTTAGTTATGGATCCTAAACGATCTTCAATACCCAATATTTTTGCAGGGTTTAAGGTAATAAGTTGCAAAGCAACTTCTTTGTCAATTCCATGAGCTGCAAAACTTCCTGCATAGAAGGGAAGGTTACGTGTATACATTCGTTCCATACGCCCACTAACATCTATGCTGATTAAAACTCCAGCATCAATTAATTGTGAAGCCAATTTAAACGACTGTTTTGGATCTTCATCTTCACTGTCTGGAAGACGATGAGGTCTTGAAACGATAACTGCAATATTGTTTTCTTTGAGAAACTTTATATGTTTAGGAGAATCATTTCCTCCTACTAATACTATACTGTTTAAGCCTATCTTTTTTAAATAGCTTATTCCATCTACAATTTGTTTTTCATCTGTAGCATGAAGATATATTGTTTTACTTCCTTCAAAGAGACCTTTCATTGCTTGATAAGGAAGGTGTACCGGGTTTTGTTTTGGGTCATAAACTTTGGCATTTTCTATAAATGTTTTCAGTTTTTGAATATTGGAAAGGTAATTTTTGTTCACTTTCAACGATGGATCTTCACCCAACCAATATCTCCCTCGACTATAGGGACGAGGCCAATTTAGATGAATCCCTTCATCTTCTTTGATGATGGCATCTTCCCAATTCCAGGCATCCATTTGCATTACAGAGGAACTCCCAGAAATACGACCTCCTCTGGGAGCGACTTGAGCAACTAAAACTCCATTAGGTCGCATGCTTTCAACAATTTTTGATTCGGCATCATATGCGATAGCAGTTCTTACATGAGGTAAAAAGTCACCTAATTCATCTACATCGCTTGTTGCTCTTACTGCATCTACTTCAACTAGACCTAAGGTGCTATTTGTAGCAATAAATCCTGGGTAAATATGCTTGTCAGTTGCGTCAATAACTTCATCAAATGCCGGAGGATTTTCAGAATTTCCAACATAGGTTATTTTTCCATTTTCAAATCCTACTGCACTTTTATAAAGAACGATTCCTTCTCCAGTATGAACTGTAGCATTGATGAATAAAATGGATCTGTTTTGTTTACTAGCAGGTGTTTGTTGTCCATAAACAGACACGAGAAAGAAAACACTTAGTAAGTTGATTAATTTTTTCATAATATTTTAGTCTAAAGTTTCACAGGTAAATTCACGTTTTGCAATTTTATTGGGCGCTTGAGTGGCAGCCCCATTTTCTTTAGCAATCAGCATTTGTCCTATGATTAATTTTTTTTCTTTTTCAATAGCATCCATTTTACTATCTATAGTTGAGGCATCATAATAGGTTACCCCTTCAATGATGGTCTTTTCTGCTTTCGCATAGATAGAGAGTGGGTGATCTGACCAAAGTACTAAATCTGCATCTTTACCTACCTTAATACTCCCTACTTTATCCTCTAAGTGAAGTAATTTTGCAGGGTTTAGAGTGACAAATTTCCAAGCATCTTCTTCAGAGATACCTCCGTATTTGACTGCTTTTGCAGCCTCTTGATTTAGGCGTCTTGACATTTCTGCATCATCAGAATTGAAAGCAACTGTTACTCCAGCATTGTGCATTATTGCTCCGTTGTATGGGATTGCATCTTTCACCTCATTTTTGTAGGCCCACCAGTCTGAGAAAGTTGAACCTCCAACACCATGTTCAGCCATTTTATCAGCAACTTTATATCCCTCAAGGATGTGGGTAAAGGTGTTGATTCTAAAACCAAAACGTTCTGCTACCTTCATCAGCATATTAATTTCAGATTGAACATAAGAATGACTAGAAATAAAGCGTTCGCTTTTTAGGATTTCCCATAAGGTTTCCATTTCTATGTCATATCGGGGTTGTAAAGTATTTGTTTTTTGTTTTCGGGGAAGCGCATTGTATTTTGTCCATTTTTCACCATACTGTTTAGCTCTTTGAAAATAATCAACAAATACTTGTTCTACCCCCATACGAGTTTGTGGAAAACGTGAATAACTACTCCAGTTGGATTGTTTTACATTCTCTCCCAAAGCAAACTTGATAAACGGGTCTGCATCCTTAAAAAGAAGTTGATCTATAGAAGCCCCCCATTTGAGTTTGATGACTGCAGATCGACCCCCAATTGGATTTGCCGAGCCATGCAAGATTTGAATTGTTGTTACTCCTCCTGCTAAATTACGATATAGTCCAATATCATCAGGTTCAATTACGTCTTCTATGCTTACCTCTGCCGAGGAATTATGTCCACCTTCATTGATGCTTGATGCACCTAAGTGCGAGTGTTCATCAATAATTCCTGAGGTAAGATGTTTTCCTGTGGCGTTTATAACTTTTGCATCTTTAGCCTCTAGGTTTGTGCCTACAGCTGCAATTTTTCCATTCACAACTAAGACATCAGCATTGGATAAAATTCCTGAAGCTTCATTTGTCCAAACCGTTGCATTTTTAAACAGTAAATTTTCAGCTTTTGGAAGTTCAGAAAAACCGTATGCTTTATTTGGGAAAGTAACCGCGACAGGACTATAATAATTAGGTTCTTTCTTTTCTTTTTTCTTCTCTTCAGATACTTTTTTAAGAGTAGCGTTCCATGTAATTTTGCCACCATTAAAATCAGTCCCTTGTCCTTGTGTAAATCCTTTCTTATTTATTTTAGTATTGAATTGCGCAAAAGTTTTTCCTTTTTTATTGATTAGTGTTAGGAAGAGCCATTGATTTTTATAGCTGCTTCTTGTCTCAAATTTTGAAGAATCTTTTTTTGCAGTTACATTTATCTTGGAGGTACTGTTTTTAATTTCAATTTCAAGGGTATGCTCATTAGTAACAATTTCGTATGTTCCGTCAATATCTATAATTGTATGATCTTTGATAATATGAGTTTTTCCTTTTACCCAGTTTTCGTGAAGCTCTGTTGAAGAATCAAAAAGTGGACCTGAAGTGACGATAAAATTAGCCATTGCTCCTTTATTAAGATTCCCTAATAGAGTTTCTTGGTTCAACATTTTGGCTGGGATCGTAGTAAGTGCAGCCAATGCTGTTTGTTCTGAAAGACCATAGGAAACAGCTTTCTTTAGATGCTTTAAAAAATCAGCGTTTGCTTTTAGTTTACTTGTACTCAATGCGAAAGGAATACCTTCTTTTGCCACCGCTGCCGGATTCATGGGAGCTTGATTCCAATAACGTAGTTGAGCTAGGTTAATTTTTTTTATCAATAATGGATCTGCTACATCATATGCTTTAGGAAAATTTAGAGGTAAAATTAGTTTGGCTTTATTTTCTTTTAATTCAGCTAAATATTCATATTCTTGACCACTACCCACAACAGCAAAATTTAAACCCATTTCATTTCCAATTTTGACTGCTCTTAAAGTATTTAATTTATCATTGGCGTCAAATATCTTGGGTAAATCTATATTGCCTAATGCCGCTTCTATAGCGAGATCTTTATTGTTTGCATTTCCAGCTTTATACCAACGTGCGTCATGATAAAATTGACGTATGAGCGCCATGGATCCCATCACAGAACTTGGGTAAGACTGGTTTGAAGTCAAACTTTTTTTAAATGAGAAATGTTCTGCAGATTTTGTGTTAATAAGGCGTTCACTCTCTGGTAGGTGGTCACCTAGAGCAACTAAAACACTTGTTCCACGATGAATACCATTGGCTCTGTGGGTATTGACCACTCCGAATCCTACCTTTCGTAATTGTTCAGCCTCTTTTTTATCATAGCTATAATCTTTAATACCATTATAATCACTTAATATATGATCGTTCCAATAGTATCCGTCTCTACTTGCCTCATATTGTGCACTCCTTCCAGATCTTGACACTCTCTTTGGAGTTTGAATTCCGAATGTAGTGTGAATATCAATGAAAGAAGGATAAATGAATAAGCCTGTTTTATCGTAAACACGTGTGTTTTTTGGAAGGCTTATGTTTGTTCCCACAGCAACTACTTTTCCATTCAGTTCAAGTAAAGTTGCTTTTGTAATACTTTTTGATGGAGATAAATATATTGTTGCATTTGTAAAAGCTTGATAATTTAACTCTTTGCTCTTGACACCACTATTTGTCGGAAAATAGTCCTGAGCGTTAGCCGATATGATACATATCAGTCCAATAAAAAGAAATCGGTTCATTTTATGAATTTTTATATTTGACAATATAAGACTTGAATCGTTTAATGATAACCATTCATAAATTAAAAACTATTAACATCAATCTTGTCTAATTGCTTGGTGTTATAAATAAAGATTAATTTATTTTTTTGCTCTCATTCTTACAACTGAACTCAGACCTTTGTGAAAACTGCCTTCAGTCAAACGAATTTCTTCTTCTTTTAATGTTAAAAATTTATAAGACTTAAAATCATTTTTCAATTTTTCTTCTGAGTATAATTGTGATTTTATTTTTGGCCCGCCTACACAATAATTTTTGAGTTGATACTTGAGATGATTTTGGCTAAAAGCCTCCAATATAATATGTCCTCTTTTTTTAAGAAACTTTGATAATTTTTGATGGTTCATTGATCGAATTGAATCTGGAAAATGAACATAAATTAATCCAATTGCATCAAAGAAGTTTTCTGGAAATTCTAGATCACTTAATGAGGCAATTTGGTATTGAATTGTAACTCCTTTTTCGCGTGCTAATTTCATTGCTTTTTCATAGGCCATTTCGCTAAAGTCATAGGCATAGACCTCCCAGCCTAAAGAGGCTGCAAAAACAGCATTTCTTCCTTCACCTTCAGCCGCTAGTAAAATTTTACCTGGCGTTAAGGTTTCAATGGTTTTCTTGAAATAGATATTTGGTTCTTTACCATATGCATAGGTTTTCTCACCGTATCGCTTTTCCCAAAAAGCTTTCATATTGTTTTATTTATACAGTTAAAAGTTGTTCAAAAAATCCGCCAATTTCTTTTTTCTTATCCACAAAATGAATCTCTAAAATCCAGTTACGTTCTTCTCCTTTTTGATCTAATGCCCTCATATCAATTGTATTATCAGGATGTATGTAGTTGGTTTTGTCCTCTTTTTCAAGACGTTCGTGTGGAAAATGACCTATCAAATGGCCTCCTATTTCACCTCCAAATTCCCATTCATATTTTTGTGCTAGCGTATTACAATATGAATAAAGTTCTGCTCCAGTTATTTTCTTATGTTTGTCAAAATAGGCTTTTCCTGCCCACCAGGCATGTTCAATGTCAAGTGCTAATTTCTTTTTGAGCTTATCATTACCTAATACATAAGTTCTCCCGAAGTCAGCTTCCCATTCTTCAAAAATAGGTCCAAAATCAATAAATAAAATATCATCTTGTTGGAGTGTCAGATTTTCAGGATTTTCGTCATAGGGTTTCAGTGTGTTTTTCCCTGCCCTTACAATTCTTTTATGCCAATATTTTTCTATACTAAAGAGTTCAAAAGCTAAATTGAAAATAGAGGTATTAAGTTCTTTTTCTGTAATTCCAGGGATAAGTAGTCCCCGAATTTCAATTTCTTCAAATAATTTTTTAGCTTTTTTTTCAGCTTTAATGAGTTCTTGTGTGGAAGGATTCATCGAAAAAAGTTAGGTGTTAATTGAAGAAAATTAATCCTTTTAAAATAGACTAAAAACAAAGTTATATTTCGACTGCATTAAAATTCTCAAAATAGAATTGATGATTATAGGATTAAACAATTTTGCAAAATTGTTTAATGAGCCTTAAAGTATCAGTTCTGTTTCACAAAACAAGAAACATTCTAGTTAATCAAAAATAAAGGATTTTAACTTCAATAAATAATGATTTTAGGTTTTAATTGAACAAAGTTGACTATCCACATCAACTAATGGGTTTTGTTCAAGCATTATTATCAGTAGTAAAAAATATCATTTTAAAAGTTAAATATGTTTTGTTAATAGTAATGCTATTGTATATTTGCAAATTCTATGGAACAATTAAAAATTAATATTGTTATTGATTCTAGCCTCTATCTAAAAGACCCAGAGTCTTCTGTCTTGGGTAAAAAGATAGTGGGCAAGGGAATAGAGATGATGGAGGAGATTGGTTATGAATCTTTTACATTTAAGAAGTTAGGTGAAAAAATTGGTTCAAATGAGAGCTCAATTTATCGTTATTTTGAAAGTAAACATGCATTGTTAGTTTATCTCGTAAATTGGTATTGGAGTTGGATAGAGTACAAATTAGTTTTTAGCACAACGAACATGACCTCTTCTGAACAAAAACTAAAAAAAGCTATTCATGTTTTAGTTGAGGATATTAAGGTAGACAATTCGTTTTCATACATCAATGAAGTTATGCTAAATAAAATAATAATTTCTGAGGGGTCAAAGACATATCATACAAAAAAAATTGACAAAGAAAATCAAAAAGGATATTATACAACATATAAACGCTTAGTTCAACGAATAAGTGATTTGGTTTTAGCAATACAGCCAAAATATCCTTACCCACATATGTTGATTTCAACTATGATTGAAGGAGCGCACTACCAGCGTTATTTTTCAAAACACTTACCTTCCCTTACGGATACGCAGAGTGGTAAAGATACCATTGTTAATTTCTATACTGAATTAATTCAAAAAGCCATTCGATGAGATCATTTAAACTTTTTTGTGCACTAGTTAACTTCTCTTTATTAGCCGGAATCATGACTAATTCTATTTGTATTCCGGTATATCAAAGCTTAATGCAAATCAATAATGACACTCTTGAAATGATAAAGAATAATTGGAACGAAGCTCAAGAAGAAGAAGGTGAAGAGAAAAGAGATAAAAATGATGATAAAAAAATTGATTACCAGATTTTATTACAAAAAAGAATTCACTTTTCGGGCTATTCCAAATCTCTCTTTGATGTAAAGTCCAATATTCAGTATCAATTTAAACTTGAAATTCCGTTCCCTCCTCCAGATAATTTAGTGTAGATGCTAATTCAGATAGTGTCATTTTACATTGACCCCTATGGGTCACCAAAAAAATAATATAAAAACTATAGAGTTGAAGTAAATACTTTAACCAAAAACAAATAATTATTAATGAATAATTCAAATCTTTTTAAAAATTTAAAAGCCGATTTACCGGCAAGTATTGTAGTCTTTTTCGTTGCCTTACCGCTCTGTTTAGGGATTGCTTTAGCGAGTGGAGCCCCATTATTTTCTGGTTTAATTGCAGGGATTGTAGGTGGAGTCATTGTAGGAGCTTTGAGTGGTTCCGAAATAGGAGTTAGTGGTCCTGCTGCTGGATTAGCCGCAATTGTTTTGACCGCCATTGGATCATTGGGAGGGTATCAAAACTTTCTTCTTGCTGTAGTATTGGGGGGAGTGATACAGTTAGTGTTTGGTTTTCTAAAAGCAGGGGTTATTGGCTATTATTTTCCTTCTTCTGTAATTAAGGGAATGTTGACGGGGATTGGTATAATCATAATATTAAAACAAATCCCACACTTTTTTGGATATGATTCAAGTCTAGAAGGAGATTTTGCATTTTTTCAAGTAAATGGGGAAAACACCTTTTCAAAAATTATTAATGCAATCAATTTTATAAGCCCTGGAGCTTCACTTATTGCCTTGATAGGAATTGCGATTCTTATCTTATGGAAAACAGTGCTTTCAAAGAAAGGAAAGTTTTTCACCTTGATACAAGGGCCCTTGGTAGCTGTAGTTGCTGGGATTGTTTACTTTCTTGTAACTCAAGGTAACTCTTTTTGGGGTATTTCAGAGGATCTCCTAGTAAGTGTTCCAGTCCCCGAAAGTATGAGTTCGTTTTTAGGACAATTTATGCTACCAAATTTTGAAGTGATAAACAATCCAGAAATTTGGGTAACTGCATTTACTATTGCATTAGTTGCTAGTTTAGAAACTTTATTATGTGTTGAGGCTACAGATAAATTAGATCCAGCCAAGAGAGTAACACCAACCAACCGTGAGTTATTGGCTCAAGGAACAGGGAATATTATTTCGGGTATGATTGGCGGTCTTCCTGTGACTCAAGTTATTGTGAGAAGCTCTGCCAATATTCAATCGGGAGGAAAAACTAAACTAGCGGCAATTGTTCACGGTTTATTGTTGTTGATTTCTATTCTTTTGATCCCTACACTTTTAAATAAAATCCCATTATCTGTATTAGCATCTATTTTACTTCTTGTAGGGTATAATTTGGCAAAGCCAAAACTATTTTTAACCATGTACAAGCTTGGGTGGAAACAATTTACACCTTTTGCAGTTACTGTGTTTGGAATTGTCTTTACCGATCTTTTGATAGGAATTGCATTGGGACTTGCTGTTGGAGTTGTTGTCATTTTAATAAAAAGTTTTCAGAATTCTCACTTTTTACACATTGAAAATGATAGTGATGGGAAGAACAAAATTAAGATGACCCTAGCAGAAGAGGTTACTTTTTTCAATAAAGGAGCCATTTTAAAAGAACTTGACAGTATTCCAACAAATGCCCTTTTAGAATTAGATGTTCGCAATACTCGATATTTAGACAATGATATTATTGAAATTCTTGAAGATTTTTCAGAGAAAGCAAGAAATAGGAATATCGATATTAAAGTGGTTTCCCAAAAGGAAACTGTTGAAAATCCTGAAAGTTTTATTCAGTTTTTTAGCTTGAGAGAAAAAACAGCCTAATTAAAAATTTTAAAAGCAGGGTAAATAGTATTTAACTATTTATCACTAGCAGAAATAAAAAAATATAACAAATCAAATACTAATAGTATTTACAAACTAAAACATTAAAATTATGAAAGCGCAAACTAAAGAAATGCAAGCTCAAATGACTCCAGATTCTTCCCTTCAAGAGTTGAAAAAGGGGAACTTACGTTTTACTGGAAAAAATGCACTTAACCGGGATTTATTACAACAGGTTGATCAAACCAGCACAGGTCAGTTCCCTTATGCAACTGTTCTTAGTTGTATTGATTCCAGAGTATCCTCAGAATTAATTTTTGATCAAGGAATTGGAGATATTTTTAGCGTTAGAATTGCTGGAAATTTTGTTAATGAAGACATCCTTGGAAGTATGGAATTTGCCTGTAAATTAGCAGGAACAAAATTGGTGGTAGTTCTTGGACACACTGCTTGTGGAGCCGTAAAAGGTGCATGTGATCATGCACGTCTAGGGAATTTAACGACCTTGATTAACAAAATTGAGCCCGCTGTGGATGAAGTAAAAGAGCCTCAGGATGAAAGCTTGAGAAACTCAAGTAATATCGATTTTGTTAACGAAGTTGCTGCAAAAAATGTGGAGATGACTATAGATAATATCCGTGCCAATAGCCAAGTTTTGACTGAATTAGAACAGCAAGGTGAAATCAAAATCATAGGTGGAATGTATGATATCAAAACTGGAGGAGTTACTTTCTACAAATAGATCTTTTAATACACCTTATGGAGGCCCTATTTCAGTATGCTATAGAACTAAACTACTCAACAAAACTCTTGTTTTTATTTTTACTTATTAGACTTTCTGAGTACAATATTTATCGAAACATAAATCAAGAGTTTTGTCTTTTAATTGAACAGATGAATAATTTAAAGTGGATGTAACATTTTAAATAGTTAGTGCTTTCGATTTTGAGCTTTTAGATTAAATCTAAAATAATAAAGCATAAATTGTACATTTACTATGATATTAAAACAGTCTTCACGAAAACACCTTTTTATCATGAATAATGAACATCTTTTTCTTTCCTTTCTTCTATTCTTTACGATCCAATTTTCTATGGCTCAATATGAAGGATACTCTTTAGCACGTTGGGAGAATCAATTAAAAATTGAAGATCAGTTTTTTAGTCTTCAAGATCATACTACTTTCAAAAGTCATCTGAAGGAGTTGACATTAAGGCCCCATGTTGTAGGAAGTGAAGCCAATACTAATGTTCAAAAATATATGGTTTCTGTGATGAAAAATGCAGGATTAATTGTTAAAGAATATCCCTATGATGTCTATCTTCCGAAAGAACCTGGAACCTCACTCATTGAGATAGTAACTCCATTACGAACTGTTTTGACCCAACAAGAGAACATTCTTGAAAACGACTCTTATTCAAAGGATCCATTACTTTGGAAAGGGTGGAACGCATTTTCAGGAAGTGGAGATGTTACTGCAGAAGTTGTCTATGCAAATTATGGCAGAAAAGAGGATTTTAAACAATTAAAAACGCTTGGTGTTGAAGTTAAAGGCAAGATAGTATTAGCTCGTTATGGAGGTAATTTTAGAGGTTTTAAAGCTAAATTTGCAGAAGCTAATGGGGCAGCAGGACTTATTATCTATACAGATCCAAAAGACAGTGGTTATACCAAAGGGCTTGTCTATCCTGAAGGACCTTTCTATAACGAAAGCACAATCCAAAGAGGATCATTACTTACTTCAGATTTTACTGGTGATCCTTTAACACCATTTGAGCCTGCTTTACCAATAGATGGAAGACAAAAAGTAAAACGTTTAGATCCAAAAAATGCTGAATTGCACACTATTCCAGTAACCCCCATTGCTTATGGTGAAGCTAAAAAAATATTAGGTCTAATGAATGGTGCAGCTGTACCACAGAAGTGGCAGGGTGGACTTCCCTTTACTTATCGATTGGAGGGAGGTACTCAGTTAAAAGTTCGATTGCAAGTAAATCAGAAGATTGATTTTGTAAGAGCAACTAATGTGGTGGGAATCATTAAGGGAAGTGAAGCTCCTGATGAGTGGATTATCCTGGGAAGTCATTATGATGCATGGGGTTTTGGCGCTACAGATCCTAACAGTGGAACTGCAATGTTGCTTAATTTAAGTGAAACTTTAGGTAAGTTGATGAAACAAGGAATTCAACCTAAAAGATCTATTATGATTGCACATTGGGATGCAGAAGAACATGGAGTTATTGGTTCAAGTGAATGGGTTGAACAAATGCGAGATGAATTAAAGGCTAAAGGAATTGCTTATATGAATTTTGATGGTGGAGTCTCTGGTAAAAACTTTGGAGCTTCTGCTGCACCTACTTTGAAAAAGTTAGTCATGGAGGCCTCCAAGAAAGTGAACTATCCATACACAGATCAAAATTTATTTGATTTTTGGAAAAAAGACAATATAGACCAACCTAAAATTGGGAACTTAGGAGGTGGATCAGATCACATAGCTTTTTATATGCATGTTGGGGTTCCGTCAATGAGTGGTGGTGCCGGGGGACCAAATCTATACCACTCTAATTATGATAGTTTTCAGTTTTACGAGCAGTTTGTTGATCCTGAATTTAAGATGGGGCCCATGATAGAACAATTGGCAGGCCTCATGGCACTTCGATTGGCGAATGGAAATTTTATTCCATATAATCTAAATAAATATCCAGCTGACTTAAAAATGCACTTTAATGCAGCCACTGTAAAAATCAAAAAATATCATCCAGAATTTGAAGGATTTCAATCAGTAACTAAGTCGATTGAAGAACTTGAAAAAAGCAGTGAAAAGCTTACAAATATGATGAAGTTATATCTAAATAAAGATGCTTATTCAAAGAAGAATGTCTCAAAATGGAACAAACAGCTTATTGCATTGGAGAAAAGTTTTATCTCAGAAAAAGGAATGTATTTTGGGTCTTGGTATAAATCACTCTACGCCTCTTCAGATCCGTTTAGTGGATATGCAGCTTGGATTTTACCAGGGCTAGAATACGAAATTGCTATTAAGTCATCTGCTAGATTTATAGAATGGGAGGATCGATATACTAATGCGATTAACTCTTTGAATGAAAAAATGAAAAGAATATCCACAGAGATAGAGACTAACTAATACCTCTCAATTTTGAAGAAACAATTAGAGTCTATATACAACTCTAAAAGTAATAAAGCGTGGTTGAATGAATGTCTCAGAGCTGAATACAGCAAAATTGTTTGCTGTATTCCTTACTTGAGAATCTATATTGAGAATGTTGGACGCTTTTAACTCGTATTCCCACTTTGCATTTTTATCTTTCCTGTATGATAAATTGGCATCCCAATTTTGAAAAGATTGTGCATCACCTTTATCTTGACTTTGTGTGGTGTAACTATAATTTGTCCTGAAAGTAAATTTGTTAATAATAAAAGCATCAAATTCTACAGATGGAGCTTTAGTGATGAATTTGGTTTCTCTATTGCCCTGGTTGTTATTGGTGATACTGTAGCGGTAACGTAATCTAACATTTGGTGCCACTCTGAAATTTGTTCTTACCTCTGGTGTATAAGACTGAGTAAACCCTTCGTTTAAGGATTGTTGTCCTTGTATGAATTGATTTATTTTGCTGTAGTTAAAACTACTGTTTAAACTGGTTCTTATCTTTCCAAAGGTTCTTTGTATTCGACCGAAAATATTAAAGTTTTCATCTGCAAAATTTGAATTAAAAAATGTACTTGTACGGATTACACTTTCAAAATCAGTAAGATTTCTTATTTGATCTATGTTGTTCGAATAAGCTACTCTTGCAAATACATTTGTGTAATTAAATAAATTAAAGCTGCTGTATAGTAGACTTACATTATGTGACAAAGCATTTTGAAGGTCAGGGGCTCCATATTGAATGCTATTATAACTATTGAATACCAACCCACGTGCCAGTCGAGTTACGTCTGTAAATTGATTTCGCATATTATAGCTTAGAGTTAGAGATTCTCCTTTTTTAAGTTGGATTCGTGTCTCAAAATCAGGCAAAAGGCGAACAAATTTTTCTTTAATTTCTTCCCCAAATTGGATATTTTTATTTCCATAGGAATGAACAGAAAAGCCTGGAGTTACAGTAAATTTTCCTTTTCGAAAACGATAATGAACCCCCAAATAAAGATCACTAAAGTTATATTCTGTATCGTTTATAGCAAGACCATTATTGAAATTAGGAGTAGGGTTGTATTTAAAGCCTTCATCTAAAAATTGAAAAATATTGGAATTGAATTGTTGTTTACTTTGTATTGTCCCAAGGGTAAGGTTGATGTTACTTTTAGGATTAATTATGTAGTAGTAATCTAGTTTGGCATCCAATTGATTGGATTCAATTTGTTTTTCTTGACCAATAGAATAGCGTGTCATAGAAGTATTCAGTCCTATGGCTTCTGCTGTAATATCAAATGGATCAATGCTTTCAGGGTCATTTTCTAGGTCAACAGTATAAAATGGATTTTCATTTTTGACTACATGTTGGGCTTCAAAAGCAAAAATATTATTCTCGTCAAGAGTGTAATAATAGCTAAAGTTTTGATTTATGTTGTAAGGAGTTATTTCATCAATTTGATTGGTTGTTCCCAAAACCGACGAAAAAGTATTTTGATTTTGACTGTCATTTGATACACGTGTTAGGACGTCATAATCCAATTGATTCTTATAATTAGGTTTATAAGATGCGCTGAGTTTCAACAAGCTCTGACTTGATAGTTCAGTATTTGATTGTTCTGTTTGTTCATCAGGAATTCTTAGATCTGGATTGGTATACTGAGCATTACTAACTTCATTAGATAAAATTTGGCTACTGTTAAATATTAAAAATCCACTCAAATCAAAATTCTTTTTTGGAGAATAACTAAAATTTGCTGATGCTAATTGGTTTTTAATTTTTAATGCATTTCTTTGAGAGGTTAAAAAATTCAAGCTATTATCTCCAAGATTGATAGTAGTTCCACTTCTGTTGCTAGGTCTTGTAAATCCTCCACCAAATCCCCTAATGTCTCTTCGAGTTAGCGCCAATTCTCCAATATTATTTACATCACTAATAAAATTGATACTGTATTTAGGGTTAAAATAAAATAATTTTGGTTGCAGTAAATATAATTTTTCGTCTGGAGAGTCACCAGCTCCAGCAGTCACGTCTCCAAACCAGAAACTTTCTTTTCCTGATTTCAATTTAATATTAATTGCAAAATTGTCTTGATTATTTCGTACACTTCTTAATTGTCCTACCTCTGAATAATTTCTTAAAACTTGTATCTTATCTACTGCATTTGAGGGAATATTTTTAGTTCCAATTTTTGTGTCACCATCAAAAAAATCTTTTCCATTAACCATTAGCTTATTAACAACTTTTCCTTCAACTTCTATTTGGCCTGTCTCATTGATTTCTACACCGGGTAACTTATCAATAATGTCTTCTAATTTTCTTTCTGTTCCATTTTTAAAAGAATCAGCGTTATAGATCAAGGTATCACCTCGAACTACAATAGGCATTTTGACAACAACCTCGTCCAAAATAATATCTGAACGTAGTGTGTAGCTTTTGATAAGATTAATCTCTTTTGTGCTAATACTATCGTTTATAGTTCTCAAACCGATATAGCTGACCTGAATATTATACTTAGTGTTTTTACTAAGTTTTAGTTTATATTTTCCGTTTACATCCGAAAGAACATAGGACTCTAAACCTTTGGTTTTCTGATTTATCGCAACTAAGCTAGCAGATTCCAAAGGACTTTGTAAACTATCGGTTATAGTACCCTCAAGGTTAATCTGAGCATAAGATATAAAACAGAAAGTTAGGGAGATAAGTAAATATTTTTTAGACATAAAAGTTTAGCTAGATGGATTTAAAAGATTAATTATCTAGCCTCTTCTTCTTCCACGATTATTTCGCATTTCAAGCATTTTTCCTTGAACGGTACTTCGGTAGTCAGTTTTATTAATTTCTTTTCCTTTGTCAGGGGCTTCAAGACTAACTCTTTCTTTAGAATTGATCACGATCTCTGAACACAAAATAGTAGTATTTCCCGAACTCACCTCAAGAATGAGTCCTGGAAGTCCCCAATATTCTGCAGGACCATGCTTTAACGGAATTTGTAATGTATACCAAGCCTCTACTTGTGTTAATTTAACATCTGGTTCTTCCCCATCCATATTTGATTGAGCTAGATCACTCCAAGAAAAGTCATACCAATTCAATTCTTTTGTTGGGATTAAGGCAGTGGCTTTAAAACAAATATATTTCCCGATTTGTTTAGATTCAGAACCCATATTCCATTCAATTTGTTGTAATGCATCTTTTACTAAAAATCGTTTTCCATAAAATTCTTGGGCTTGGACTAGCTCTGAGGTATTAATGTTTTTATATTGCTCACCCCTCGCAAAATTACTTCCCCAAGAATCGGTTGCACCAGAAATTGCATCAACCTTTTCCTCCTCTTTGAAAATAGATTCTTCTTTATTAAATGTAAGGACATAGGTTTTTTCTAATCTATTTTTCAATCTGTTTTGAATTTGCTTTTTTTCTGCCTCACTCATTCTGGCTCCCCAGGACCCCAATTCCATTTTAGATTTTGAGAAGTAGTAAGCCTTTCCTTGAAATTCTTGAGTTTCTTTCACCGGTGAAAAATATATTAATGAAATAGTGATTGATACCAATAGTTTGATAAGTGAAAAATGCATAATTCAGTTAGTTTTATTTAACAAATTTATAAAATTAAAAAATACAAAAATTAATCAAGTTTTTATGGTTACATGATTATAATCTTCTTCCAAAAAACATCTTAAAAAATTATTTTTAAATATGTATTTTATTAAAATATTATGCCATATTAACAAACAAATACACTAAATTAAAACCAAGAAAAAACTGTTGAAGAAAAGTTTTAAGGAAAATTTTAGAGAACTTCCTGAAAGGATAAGAAAAACCCCTAATGGAAAATTTTATTCATTGTTGATAGGTATATTTTTTCTTCCAGGAGGATCAATTCTTTGTCTTATTGCTATCTATATTAGATTAACAAAAAGTAATATAAAGTAATGCTAGAGGATGATATTTTCACTTTCTATTTTGTAAAAATCATTTTATGGGAAGTTATTCTGTTCAAATTGTTTATTGGTTCCACAAATATTAATGTAAGAAATCTTATTTTTTGACTTTGAGCTATGCGGATGTTCTATATTTCACATATTCTTAGATATAATTTTCTACTTTAACTATTATCAAGACTTACACTGAGGCATGTTTTAATCGGCCAGTATTTTATGCAATGGTTTGCTAAATGAGAAAAATGAGTGGTAAACTAAGACTAAAAGTTTTTTTTAATAACTGTGTGTGAAAGTTAATTGCAATTAGTTCTATTTTGATTTTTTTTTGACTATATTTTTTAAAAATTAAAATTAAATATTGATGAAGAAAAAACAGTGTGAAAAATGCAAAAATCAATTTAGAATGATGTACAGAGTACAGTACACGCCTGAAAAGGTATGGGTGTTTATTTGTAATGACTGTGCTATAGAAGTTAGAAGAGATAATGAAGATTATCGCTACGGAGGCACTTGGAAAGGATAAGTGCTTCATTTTTTATTACAATAACACTTATGTTGGTTTAATTTTAATAATCATTTCGTTTATTCATTAAAATATAAGATACTTATAAATATGATCAAAATGATATTTTTTTTTAGCTTATTTATTACTCATAATAATTGGGAAAAATACTATGAGGATAAAGATATTTTAATTTCATACACATCCCAAGTGTGTGATGACAAAGCGAATGCCTTTACTTTTGAATATTTTTTGATAAAGGTTGAAAATAAAACTAATGAAACTCTTGTCGTTAATTTTCAGAAAAGCAATGAACAAATCAATAGACTAGAAGATAAAGTTGCTTTTGTTTTAAACCCTAATCAAATTATTGAAGGCACCTGTGAATATAACACCAATCAATTAAGAATTTTTAAAAGTGAAAATACAATTAAAGATTCTGATTTTAATTATGAGTTTGAATTATCAAAAATAGAGGTGATTGAAGTATATTAAACTGTTATTTATTATGACAACCAGTTTTGTGATCTCTCAGGAGGTCCAATACACGGCAACAGTTTCAAGTACAAGTTGTAGCGGAACGTTAGTTATTTTTGATGTAGAATATATACCTAGTGAAAATAGTGTAACTGAGTTTGATTTTAATGATGGATCACTTCCTACAGGTTGGTCTTCTTCACCTTTCACCGTTGGACAGCCCTGTTCTTCAGCGAGGGGTAATACACCTTCAAATTCAAATTATTTTTGGGCAACAACTCTTGGTAATAATGGTCTAAGATTTGTACAAACAAGCCCTGTTGATGTATCTCAAGGCGGCAGCTTAGAATTTTTTATAAGATATGGTGCTGATGACCCAGTAAGCGGTTGTGAGGACGGAGATGGTCCAAATGAAGAAGTTAACCTTCAATACTCAATTGATGGTGGAAATAACTGGAACTTAATTTTTGATGGGTGGGATACTTCAGCATATAATACCTACACAGCAGCTTGGTATAATTGGTTTTCTAATGATATAGACATACCGATAGCTGCTCAAACAAACTCCACTATTTTCAGATGGATTCAACCTTCAAATTCTGGTGATGGATGGGATAACTGGGGTCTAGAGGATGTTATTGTTAATGCAACACCTCCACCTGCAGCAAGTTGGAATATTAATTTTGGAAATGGATCTGTAGATTCGTCATCTTTGGCAACTTCTACACTTTCTTTTTCGAAAATTTATCCAACAAGTAATGTATCTGTGACATATTCTGTAACTGTATCTACTACTTTGACAGATGGTCAAGAAGTAGGGTTAACTCAACTAGTTGAGGTAACACCTAGCGACACAATACCTCCTTCTATTATTGCTCCACCTGATTTAACTGTTGGAACTGATACGGGTAGTTGTACTGTAATTTTAGCTTCAACAGGAACAGTCACTGTAACTGATAATTGCTCTATTAGTTTAATTGAAAACAATAACCCTTCTTTTGATTTTGTTTTGGGAAATAACACTTTGGTTTGGACTGTAACAGACAGTGCTAGTAATGTAACAAGTGTTAGTCAAATAATAACTGTAATTGATGACGAAGATCCGATTTTGATTCTACCCCCAGATATTTTTACATCAAATTGTACAGTTGACGTAGGAACTGCCTCGACAACTGATAATTGTTCTGTAGGGATACCCTCAAATAATGCCCCTGTTTCGTTCCCATTGGGAATTACTGCGGTAACGTGGCAAGTAACAGATAGTGCTGGTAATGCAGTTTCAGCAACACAGCTGGTAACAGTTTCAGACACATTAGCACCAACAAATATAGCTCCATCAAACATTTCTGTTGCAACTGACTCGGACTCATGTATTGCAACTGGAGTAGCATTAGGTATTCCGACATATAGCGATAACTGCGGTGTCAGTTCGGTAACTCACAATGCACCAACAAATTTTCCTCTAGGAACAACAACAGTGACCTGGAGTGTTATCGATTACGCTGGAAATGAAAGTCTCTCATATCAAACAGTATCAGTTTCTGACACATCATCTCCTATATTAGTACCTCCACCAGATATAAATTCAAATACATGTGTGATTGTTTTAGGAATACCAACAATTACTGATAATTGTACATTTACATATTCAAATAATGCACCTGACAATTTTCCATCAGGAACAACAATAGTTACATGGACAGCCAGTGATACCTCTGGAAACGTAACTACAGCAATTCAAAATATTACTTTTGCAGATAATGTAGACCCCACTATTACCTTGCAAAATAATAATATTTCTATAGTTGCAGACTCTGGTTCTTGTTTTGCCTCCTCTGTTGATTTAGGTACTGTTATTACAAACGATGACTGTGGAATATCTAATTCTTCAAATAATGCCCCAGTTCAATTTCCTATTGGTACTACATTAGTAACCTATACTGTAACAGATACCTTTGGGAATTCAACATCAAAAACTCAGATTGTTACAGTTGTTGATATTGAAAAACCAATTATACGTGCAAATGACTTGGTATTGAGTTTAAATAGTAATGGGGAAGTTGTAATACCCTTTGACGCAATCGACAATGGAAGTACAGATAATTGTATAATTTCGACTTATAATATTGTATCTGAAAATTCTGACAATATATTTACAGATGACACACCTGTTCCATTAGTACACGAAGAAATACAGAATAGCGATTTGACGTGTGAAATGATTTCACTAAATGGACTTGGTGTAACCGAGAATGGAAATATAATTTTACCATCTCTTCAGTACGGAAACATTATATCACTTTCTGCCGATTATCAAGATTATGATTCTCAGCAAAATATTTTTGATGTTGTGGATATAGAAACTGAAAGAATTATAACTTTTATAATAAGTATTCCTGATAATTTCACAAATTCTTCAGAAGAGTATGTTGAATGTAAATCAACAGCAATACAACCTGTATCTGGCTCTACAGGAAAATTATCACTTTTAACTGGAAAATCAGGCAAAAACTTAAAAATTTTCAACAGTAAAAAAATATCAATAAGCTGCGAAAATTTAGGGTCACAACAGATTATCTATTCCGTTACTGACAGTTCAGGAAACACTGCATCTACAACTGTAAATATTACAATTACTGATGATGATTTTGGAGTTTGTAATTCAATATCAACGCCTGATTCTGTTCCAATTGAAGGTGGATCAATAGTAGATACTGATGGTGATGGTGTTAATGATTCATTAGATGTATTTCCAAATGATCCCTCTGAATGGTTAGATACCGATGGAGACGGTATAGGTAATAACTCTGATGATGATGATGATGGAGATGGGTATCAAGATACTATAGAAGTTCTTGCAGGTAGTGATCCGATAGATGTCATGAGCATTCCCTTGGATACTGATAGTGACGGGATAATTAATATTTTAGATAATGATGATGACAACGATGGATTTACAGATATAATTGAAAATGAAGTAGGCACAGATCCACTAAATATTAACAACTTTCCATTAGATACTGATAATGATCTTGAGCTTGATTTTTATGATTTAGATGACGATAATGACGGACAATCTGATTTAATTGAAATACAATGTGGATCTGATCCACTCGATAATATTTCAAGATCAAGTGATACTGATTTTGATGGAATTCCAAATTGTATAGATATTGACGATGATAATGATGGCTTTGATGATATTATGGAAATATCTGAAGGCACAGATCCCTTAAACCCTTTTGATTTTCCAAATCAAGATATTGACGGAGATGGCATTCTTGACACAACAATCATAGATGTTGATGGAGATGGTATTCCAAATACTTCAGATCCTGATATTAATGGAGATGGAATTATAGACAATGGGGCTGACAGTGATGGAGATGGAATAAATGATTCATCAGATTCAGATGTTAATGGAGATGGCATTTTAGATAATGGACCAGATCTTGATCAAGACGGATTAAATGATAATAATGATAATGATATAGACGGAGATGGGATTCCGAATATAGCAGATTCTGATGTTAACGGAGATGGCATTAATGATAATGGTATAGATACTGATGAAGACGGCATTATTGATATTTTTGATAGTAATCCAACTTCATTTGATTACTATCAAAGTTTTAATGATAATTGTCCAAATATTCCAAATCCGGATCAATTAGATATTGATGAGGATTCAATCGGCGATGCTTGTGATAATTGTATTACAAATGAAAATCGCGATCAACTGGATATTGATCAAGACGGAATTGGAGACATTTGTGACGTTTGTCCAGAACTCTTCAATCCAGAACAGGAAGACTTTGATGAGGATTTCACAGGAGATCTCTGTGATCTAGATGATGATAATGATGGTCAATCAGATGAAGACGAAATTGCATGTGGATCAGATCCTAAAAATGAAAACTCAATGAGTCCGGATCTTGATAGAGACGGAATTTTAGATTGTTTTGATTTAGATAACGATAATGATGGGATTGAGGATTCTATTGATCCAAATCCAACTCAATTTGACGTCCTACTCGTTAGTGAATTTGTGTCAGATAATAACGACGGAATTAATGATCTTTGGAACATTCTTAAAATTGAAGAATATTCAAATAATAAAGTATCAATTTACACAAGATCTGGAATTTTGATTTATGAAAATAGAAATTATTTAAACTCTTGGCCAAGAGATTCTGATTCAGAGACAATTCCTGAAGGAAGTTATTATTATATGATAGATCTTGAAAATGATGGAAAGATAGACTACAAAGGATGGTTTTATTTAACGCGTTGAGTTTTTTGTAAAGGATATATGGTATCTATTTGTGAAATGAGAAAGATTAAAATAATAGTCTTATTTAATTATTTTACCTTTTTTATAGTTTTAATGTTATTCGTTTCTTCATCTAAAAAAAATAAATTCAAACTCACTAGCATTTTTGAAATAAAGGGGATGGTCTTTATAAATTACTCAATTCTTTCTAATATTATATGCTTATTGTGTCTTTTCCCATAATAATTGACCATTGTTAACCCAAATTCTGAGGATCTTAATTTTTTTATCTATTATAAAATGGTATTCCTTGGCAAGGTTAATTAAATACTTGTGTTTTGACATAACTGATCATTTTTTCATTGGTTTTTACATATTACTTGTATTAAAAAAAGTCTAGATAACAACTCCTGCAATGTTTGATTTCATAATTAGTTATTTGTTAAAGAGACAGCTAGATGCACCTGTAAGTTGATTTAAAGCGTCTATTACTCTTATCACTAGAATATAACATTAGAAATTATTAGAGAACATATTTTGAGTGATTCTTTATTTCCTAATATGAATTTTGTTGCATTTCAAAATGATTGTTTAAATTTTAATTTATTAACTTAGAATAAAAATGAAATTTTTAGAAAAATATTACCCAGTAATACTTGCCTTCTTTAGTTTTTTGTATTCAATATATTTATGGTTTACAGGAAATCAACTTGAAGGAATTTATGTTGGTTTATGGCCAGTAACCATCCTTGCATTTGCATTTGTAATTAGACAAAGAAGAAATGACGACAAAAACTCTAAGCTATGAATAATCAAATCATGTTTTTTGTAGGCCTAATTATTTTTATTGTATACGTTTATTTTCTTTTGACTATTGTGAGAAAGCAACACAAGATCCAGCATAAAGAAAACATGAACTCTTATGATAATGATGATTTTGATGGAATTGGGAACCAAGGAAGAATTCCTGATAAAAAACCAAAGAATAGAGCTATTTAAGTTTTCTCATTTCGCTTTGGCTCGGCCTATTTTTCTTGCAGTAATGTTTCAGATTCCTACAAATTTTTAGCTCTTCTACCAAAATAGCTTCAATTGTACCTTTGGCTAGAGTAGTGTTAAATTAGATTGTAGTATAAACTGTATCCATTGTTTTAAATGAAAAACCCTCCATTTAGGAGGGTTTTATATGCCTATTATTTATCTAGATAATCAATACGTTTAAAGATGTCTGAACTGAGAATTGATCGTATTTGATCCATTTTTTTGTTTGCATCCACATTACTTTTACTCATTTTAGATGTATTAGATCTCATTGTGTATATTTCTTCAAGTGTATCAAAGAAATCCACAGTGTAATAATTAATCTTTCTTTCTGTTCCAAATTGATCAAGAACTTTTGTTAAAGCCCATGCATTCATTCCATTTTTTTTATTAATGGGCATAAAGATTTTAAGTTCCATTGATTCATAGTCAGCTTGTCTGTACCAGTTAACATTCATACTATTAATTATGGCATAATCAGCAGGTTTTGTTCCTTCAACGGAATTATTAAAACCTCCTTTATAGGACACATCAGTGCTGTAAATTTTCTTAAAATGTGACATTTGCGTATCAGTAATAATATCCCAAGTTTCAGCATCTAAACCCTCGGGTATTCCACTAATACTGGCAGATTTTTTCCGATTTTCTTCGGTATAAAATTTTACATATAAATAGGTGGTTTCTGTGGATGCTTCACTAGGGTTTAGGAGTTGCCACATTTCCCAATTGGTTAAAAGTCCAGCCTCTTTTTGCTGTTTCCAAACAGATTTAAAATACTTTTCAAGCACTAAATGTTCCTCAACATCCGAGTTATTAATTGTACCATACCACATATTGATTCTCATTTCACCCTCTTGGGCGAAAAAAGATTGACTTACGAGGAGTGTAAAAAGACATAATAATTTTTTCATTCGATTGATTTATGGTTAATTTTAATGTTAAATTATAAATTTAATTTAATATCAACAAATAATATATCCAATTGAAATCATTTCCAGGCAGGGATTTTTATTTGATAAAATTTTAAGAGACCTAGACAACTAATTAGTACAAACCTCTTGAAAAGTCAACTCAGATTTGTAATAATCTAAAATTTGAGAATTATCAAACAAACTTGTACAATCCCTATAGGTTCTGATAAGGTTTTCATCATTGTCTAAATAATACGTGAAAGTACCACAATGATTTATTCTTTGACCTACAACCCTGTAGTCTAACTTAAGGGTGTCTGTGGAGTTTTTTTCAACGCTATAGCTGAATTTATTTTCTCCAACCATAGTGTCTCCCTCACCGAATTCTAAACAAATTCCATTTTCGACTATAAATAGTTTAAAAGGATTGCTTCTAAATGTTTTAAAGTTTGTGCCTCTAGTCCAAATAATATTTTCAATTTTATCTAAAAACACCTCGTTTAAATCATCTTCTTGAGAGCAACTTATAATAGCAATTAATATAAAAGGTAGAATTTTTTTCATAGAATTACAAGTTAAAAAGTTTTACAGCTAAAATTCAAAAAATTAATAATCATTGCTTAACATAGCAAAAAACCACGATCAATATGGGTATTTTCTCGTACTATGTAAAGTATACTTATTTATCAGTTTTTCAAGGATTTCAACGCATTTTTATAGCTTTAACCTAAATGAAGGATTCATATAAGACCATCTTGTTTGCATCAGAAGAAACCTTATTTAAAGAAAAAGGGAGTAAGTTTTTTGGTTATGCATTTCCTGTTTCAAATGAAGACGAGATAAAGTCAATACTTGCTCATTTAAGAAAACAACACCCTAATGCTGGACATTTTTGCTACGCATGGCAATTGGGATTTGACCCAATTCGTTTTAGAGTAAATGATGATGGAGAACCAAATAATTCTGCAGGATTGCCTATATATGGTCAGCTTCAGTCTTTTGAGGTAACCAATATTATGGTAGTTTCAGTTCGTTATTTTGGTGGAGTAAAATTAGGTGTAGGGGGTTTAATCAAAGCGTATAAGCATTCTGCTCATATCACCTTGAATGGAGCTCATATTGTTGAAAAAACAATTGATGTCATGTATAGGCTGAGTTTTGGATATGACCTAATGAACAAAGTGATGCAGATTATTAAAGTGAAAAATTTAAAAATAGTTCATCAAAAATTAGAGATAAATTGTCTTCTCACTATAAAAGTGAGGAAGAAGGAAGCCAATAGTGTTTTTACTCTTTTAAATAGTCTTTATAGAATGGAAATAGAAAAAGTAGAATCAAATAGATTTTAAATATTCTATATTTTGTATCAGCTATACTTTTTAATTTACAACCTTACTTTTGTGTTGACTGTAGATCTAAGATTTTGATAAAGCAGATTTATTCTTCTAAATCACTTTATTTTGTAATGCTTTTTTTTCTTTTTATTTTCCATTTTCCAACAACTTTAGATGTAGTTTCAAGCTCAGCTTCGGCCTCAAAGTCATCATGAGTATGCTCGGGGACTATATCAAATAAGTTAGCACAAAAAAAACCAAGTTTGGTATCGTAATAGAAATCGAAAGAAGCTTTAGTGCCTTTTGAAGAGAAGTTCTCTATTCTTACCAATTCGTCTCCAATTAAATAATTCCCTTGAACTGTTTTGTAGCCTTGGGTAATAGTGTATGATTCTTTAGAACCAAACACGGTTGTATCAAATTTAACAATTACGGTACCCTCATCTAAAAATTGTACATAATCAACAGTACAAATTATTGGAACAACCTCCTCAAGTTCTTTTTCAGAACAACCGAGTATTCCAAAAAGAATGAGATTTAAAAAAAGTGATTTTCTTATTAAATATAGTTTCAAAAGATCCATAGGGTCTTTATGTATTGTTTAACAATTAGTTCTATTTGCAGTAGAAACTAAATTTACAAAATTGATGAACACAAAGAATTTTTTACTAGTTATATTAACAATTTTTGCAGTAAGTTGTAATAAGGACGATGTTGTTCAAGAGGTATGTGGGTTATAATATTTAGTGCTATTTTTTTCTTTATTCTGAACTATTACCCAACAAAAATGGTTTAGGTTCACCGGGTTCATTTTCTGCTAAATCCCAACGTTCCCAATAACCATCTGAAACACGATAAAGTATCCAATTGTCTGGATATAATTCGGTTGAAGTGTATTTTGCTATTAACCAACCATTTAAGTTTAATCTTTCTGAATAGCCAACTTCCTGAAAATCATCGCCCATTCCACTTGGAATGTTATAATCATATAATCCGAAATTACAATATTCTTCATTTAAACGTTCTACAGTCCCACTAAGAGCCATTTGTCGAAGACCATCTGTGTGAAAAAGTATAAACCCATTTAAATCCCAAGTTGTGTTTGTTATCTGGTCATAAGTTGGACAGTCCAATAATTTATAACGCGCAAGCCAACTTTGATCATCTTGCCTTTCAATATTTTTAGTTATCAAATCCTTATTACAAGCAATTTGAGAAAGAATACAAACAACAAAAACAATTTTTTTCATTAAATAGATATTTGTCTTCATCATAAATAGGATAGAATTTAAGATATAATTAAAATCCTTCATAAAAAAACTAAATTAAATAAGAAATAAATAATGTTAAAATAAAAATTGATGTGTTATTTTACTAAAAGTTGTAGGAGAATTTAATTATTAAAAATATAATCCATTATGCATGCTAATAAAATATTTGGAGTTTTCATAAATCTCTCATCACGCTAAAATCCTCCCCAAACAACTCCCCCCTAAAATATCTTTTATAGATCTTAGGCTAAGACAATGATATCAATGGATTAGAAAGGATTTGGATTGTATCCATTGGTGTAAAAGAAAAGCCATCCGCTGGGGAGTATAATCAATCAAAAATGGACTTACTATTCAAAAAACTGAATAATTTCATTATTAATAAAAACTGCGTCCTCTTTAGCAAAGCCTGCACCAGCAATGTGTCCCCATAAAGATGGGATTATTCTGAGATTGACTTTAGGGATTAGTTTTGCTTCACTTTTTAAAGCATCAATATGAAAATACATATCTGTTTCACTCGGCATATATAATACCTCTGCTTTTATTGATTTAAGGGCTTTTTTATAATCACCATTAAAACCTGGAGTATTACCAACATTATTATTCTGCCACGTTCTCGCTAAAGCAATTAAGTTATTTGCATCCCATGTCAATACAAATTCTTCAAACCAATTAATTACCTCATCAATATTTTTTAGTCCCATTTCTTTATAAAGCTCTTTGCGAAACCATTCTTGAGACCATCCCCAACTTGACCAATGAGTCCCTCCTGCTCTTAGACCTTTTTCGGGAGGTGAATTATAGTTTCCATTATCAAAAGATGAGTCTGCTTTTATAGCAGAAATAAAACCTTCAAGCCTGACTTTACCGTGAGGGTATTCTACTGCTGATCCAGCAATTCCAACAATTTTTTCCATAAAATTTGGATAACTAACAGCCCATTGAAAAGCTTGTTGTGCACCCATAGAGAAACCTACAACAGCTTTAATTTTTTTTACTTTAAAAACTTCTGTAATTAACCTATAACCTGCATTAACGTTATCTCTTATATCAATTAAAGGAAAATTAGGACCATAATAAGGTGATTCAGTATTACTGGGTGAACTGGACAATCCATTTTGAAACATATCAGTTGCAACAATAAAATATTTATCTGGATCTAATGCTTTGCCAGGTTCTATAAGATAATCAAATCCATGGTGATCACCAAGGTAAGCCGATGGTACCAGTATAAGATTATCCCTGTTTTTATTTAATTTACCATGGGTTACGTAAGAAAGTTTAGCATTTGGCAGGATTTCTCCACTTTCAAGTTTAAAATTACCAAGATCGAATATCTCGTAATCATCGTGTGCAAACAATAATAATGATGATGTAAAAATGAATAGCGTAAAAAAGCTTTTGTTCATTGTTAGTGGATTATTAATTAATTATACTGTAAAGATAGAGAGAATGGATTACACATAAAATCCCATCCCCTTGTTTCAATAGAAAAACTGATTTCTAAAACCCATGCCCCTGTGTTTGGGGTAGCAGTGCTTGAGAAGTTTTAGGGTTTTTATTCATCACGTATCCACACAAACCCTTAACAAACAACCCCCATTTTACCGTAAAGAAATCTCAAGTTAAGACAATGATATCAATGGATTAGAAAGGATTTGGATTGTATCCATTGGTGTAAAAGAAAAACCCTCCGCTAGGGAGGGATATAAATTTACTGGGCTGCTAGTTCCATGTTAAGCCCTGCTGTATCAAAAAAGCAAACTAACTGAACAATTTTGCCATCCTTCCACTTAAAATTAAAATTTCCTGTATTTGAATAACGCACTCCAGTTTTATTTCCTGTTCCCATCCAAGTAAACCACTCGTTAGTCCAGATAGAGCCGTCTTTAAAATACTTAGTATGTGCTGTTATACTAGGAATTTGAATATTATTGTATATACTGTGATGACCCTTGAATCCTGCTATTACAGCCTGCTTATCCATTATAGAGTTGTTTATAGTAACTTCAGCATCATCTGCAAATAATTGGTTCCATAAAGTGAAATCATTCTCAACATAAGCCTGATTCAGTTTTTTTACATTTAAAGATAGCTCATCTGAGTCTTTTACAGTAGCTATAGACTTTTGAGCATAAATTGAAGTTGCAGAAAAAATTAAGGTAATTAAAAGTATTTTTTTCATTTTAATTGATTTATGGTTAATAATACTACTAATATAGAGAGAATGGGATTTATTTCAAAATACACTACAAACTTTCCCCAAACACCCCCCCCTAAAACAGCAACCAGAAAATTTCAGGATAGGACACTGATATCAATGGATTAGAAGGGGTTTGGATTGTGTCCATTGGTGGAGAAAAACCTGCACTGAATAAAAAGGCTTATTCATATAAAATACTCGTTATTTCATTCAATCGTCTCCGTTTTGGGTTGTTACAACCTCTTGAAGTCGTGTACCGTCTCCAA
>Ga0115571_1000236_pt1 | contig 42227 bp, 23 predicted proteins | sample COGITO_mtgs_1205_FD_87293 | JGI IMG/M metagenome (GOLD analysis project Ga0115571, IMG submission 87293) | Pelagic marine microbial communities from North Sea - COGITO_mtgs_120531 | ecosystem: Environmental > Aquatic > Marine > Epipelagic | place: Germany:Helgoland, sampling site Kabeltonne...
CTGATACCGCCGGACAAATTGGCAGCTGGTGCGGATAGCGAGCCTTTGATCGCCTCCCTGTCGTGGTCCTTCCTCGGCCTCACGTCCAGAAGGACGCAGGTGCCCTCCTTCAGGGAACGAAAGCAGTCGATGGCGTCGACGACCCGCCATGGTAATGCATCCTCCTCCGCGTACATCGCCTCACGCTCCACCTCCTCGGCGTCCGGCTCCTTCGCGGATACACCCACGGCGATGGACAGATCCACCCCTTCCTCTTTGGCACGCCGCGACGCCTCCGCCAACGCTCGGCGCGCAGACTCCTCGGCGGCGACTGCCTCGGCTGACCTGGACCTCGCCGACGCAGCCTCCGCCCGCGCCCTGATCGATGCGAGTCTCGCCTCCTCCGCAGCCTCCAGCGCCGCCGAGTTGGCATCCGCCATCCTGCGATCCATCACCCGCCTCTCGCGTATCTCCCCAGCGCTGGGTTCCTCGGTCCAGTTGGCGACGTAGTCCCTGGAGAGCTGGACGTCCATGACGTTCTGTTGCTCCCTGGCAACCTCCGCGCCAGCCGCCAACAAGGACGGGAGTGACGCGTCCATGCCGGTCAGGCCGGACGCGGACCAGCTCGGGTCGCCGCCCTCCCTTCCTCTATGACCGCACAACACGCCGCCAAGGTTCTCGAGTCCCGTGCCGGCGATGAAGCGACGAACCGCGTCGTCCGCGCATCGCGACCGCACCGCCCCGAAGAAATCCAACGGCTGAGAAGGAAACGCCGCGACGAGTTCCATCGCATCTACCTCGCCTCCGTACCCCGGGGCTCCGTCCAAGGCGTCGTGGACCATCTTCGCGATCTCCTTCCTCGTCGGTTCCCACATCCAGAGGTCCATACGTCCGTTTCGTGTCAGCGGAGCGTAGAGCACGCTGGGATCGTTTGCGGTGACTATGACGGGCACCCTCCTGCACGTCGCCCTGTCGTCACTTCTCCACTCCCCGCCGACGCTCACCCGTGTCGGCTCATCGCACAGGTTCATCAGCGTCGCCTGCGCGATCTGGTTGTTGACGGTCACCTTGTCGTCCTTGAACCGTCCCACTCCCGCGTCGACGTCGTTGACGATGAGGCACGTCGGGGCACCGGAGGTGGACATGTGCTTGCTGGCGGTGAGGTACCGTCGTCGCAGCATCGCGCCCGGTTCGCCCGCGGTGGGATCCTCCAGTTCCCCCGCCGATACGACGACGGGCATCACGCCGAGCCTCTTGCAACACAGCTCGAGGTTGAAGGACTTGCCGACACCCTTCCCACCCCACACGCACAGCATCAACGGAGTCGCACCGAGAACGCATCCCCCATCGGTGAGAAGGTTCTTGGCGACGTGACACGCGAACCTGTCCAGGAATCTGTCGGGTATGTGGTAGCTCGCGTGGTCCTTGATGTCTCCGAATTGCTTGATGTCGCCCCTGGTTCTCAAGTCTCCCGTGGCCACGTCCGCATCGACACCCAACACCGAGCCCTTGTAAAGCTCCTCTTTCACACCCGAGGCTTGGCTGAGGATATAGTCTTGTCCCCCGAGGGCATCCGTGCGCTCCTCCCGAGCCCGAACCGCGACGACTCGTTTTGAGCGTGAGCGAGGTAAGCGCCTAATACCTCCCGGTGGAATGAGTGACGCGGGGCACGCGGCGGACGCCCCCGCCGACCCCATCGGCGCGGACTGTATTGACTGGATGTGAAAAAGTCAGATAAGACTTCGGCAGTTGCCCGAACCAATCGATAAATCGGCGCGGACTGAATCGAGGATCCTCACAAACCCGGTGCACCGCAGTCCAGGCGAGCACTCGAGCGGACCTTTCGTTCCGTCTCAAAGGCTACCAAATGATGAGTGCGTGCGCGATCCGCGCTCCCGCGCCCGTCGCGCTCCGCCGCGTCGTTCCCGGCCGAAGCAATTCGAAGAAGGCCTCCGTCCCCACCGGGCAGGTCCGGGCCAGACGCGTGACCCTCGCGCGCGCGGTGGCTGCCGAGGCGGCGGCGGAGGATGAGTCCGAGGTTGCGCTGAGCGAAACCTTCGATGACGACGACATTCCCTTCGACATCGACGAGTACAAGGCTGTGGTCAAGCTCCTGGTCACCTTCCTGGAGCCGGACTGGGTTAATCCGTGGCAGACCAAGACGGCGCAGAGGAGCACGGGATCCGGTGCGGTGATCCGGCGCGACGCCGACGGCGGCGGTCTCATCCTCACCGCGGCGCACGTCGTCGCCAACTCCACCTACATCCAGGTCCAGCTCGCCAACTCCCCCGAGAAGGTCCCCGCGCGCGTGGTGTCCGTGTTACACGAGGTGGACCTGGCGTTGGTCGCCGTGGACGAGGGGCTGGACGGGGTGGACCCGGTGCCGCTGCCCGAGGGCAAGGCGGTGCGGCTGCCCAAGCTGCGGGAGAAGGTGTACGTGCTCGGGTTCCCCGTGGGTGGTAACGACCTGAGCATCACGGAAGGTGTGGTGTCACGCGTGGAGGTTCAGTCCTACTCCCACTCGCACGCCAGGGCTCTCGCGGTGACGGTTGACGCCGCCATCAACTCGGGGAACAGCGGCGGGCCCGTGCTGTCTCAGAGCACGGGCGGGTTGGTCGGTGTCGCGTTCCAGGGGTACGCCGGGAGCTCGGTGGAGAACCAGGGTCACATGGTCCCCGCGCCGGTCATCGACAGGTTCCTACGTGGCATCGACGACGACGCCGACGCGGATGAAAAGCCGCCGCCCAACCTGCCATCCCTGGGCGTGCACCTGCAGCTGCTCCAGTCCCCGTCGCTGCGCAGGTACCTCAAGATGAAGGACACGGACACCGGGGTGATGGTGACGCACGTGGAGCACGGGAGCAGCGCGGAGGGGTCTTTAGTCCCCGGGGATGTGCTCCTCGAGGTTGACGGAACTAAGCTCGCCAACGACGGGAGCGCCGTGTTCTTGGGCCAGAGGCTGGCGATGGTGGCCATCCTCCAGGCGAGGTACGTGGGCGAGACGGTTCCCATCCGTCTGCTGAGGGAGGGTAAGGAGATGACCATCGACGTGACGCTCAAGACCCTGCACCAGCTCGTGCCACGGGGCCAGTACGACGTGCGGCCGCCCTTCGTCATCATCGGCGGCCTCCTCTTCCAGCCCCTCTCGCTGGAGTACCTGCAGAGCTGGGGCGGCGACCTCAAGGACGCGCCCACGCACCTGGTGGAGCAGTACTACGACGGTATCAGCGGTCCGGACAAGAAGGAGGTGGTGGTCCTGTCGCAGGTCCTGTCCGACGAGGCCAACGTGGGGTTCACCTTTGACAGCGTCGGCCTGGACTACGTCAAGAGCGTCGACGGGGTCCCGGTGGCGGACATGGCGCGGTTCGTAGCCGCCATCGGGAAATCCATCGAGGCGAAAAATGAGTTCATCAGGCTGGAGGTGACGCGCGGGAACGTGCCAAACATCGTGATCCTGGAGACGTCCAAGCTCAAGCAGGCGGACGAGACGATCAGGGACAGGTATCAGATACCGTTGAGGCACTCGAGCCACTTCGCGGACGTTCACGACGCCCTCTAATATTTTTGAAAATTTAATGAAACGACCGAGTCGAAAAGGTAAATTACACGAGTGCGCGCGACAAGAGGTCGGCGCCTACTAAAAAATAATCACGGCGCGGCGCGCCAGTCACCGCCAGTCACCGCGTCACGCAGAGGCGGTGGCGTTGTCTAAACCAACCTCGGAGAGGCGTGGCATCTTGGCCCGTAGCTCCTCCACGGCGGCGTGCGACACGCGGTTACACCCCTTCAGCGCCAGCGCGGTGAGGTTCGTCAGCCGCGACAGCTGTGAAACGCCTTCGTTGGTTATCCTGCTGTACTGGAGATTGAGCGACCCGAGTTTCTCGAGTCGCAGGAGCGAGGGAACCGCCGCGTCGGTGATTCTGAAATTTTGGCCGAGGTTCAGCAGCGTCAACTCAGCGCACGCGTCGCCGATGTGTTTAACGCCGACGTCCGTGATTCCCCCGCCGCACAGCTCCAGCGTCTTCAGTCGCGGCATGTGTCGCAGCATCTTGGCGCCCACGTCCGTTATCCTCGCACCGAACAGGTCCAGCTCCTCCATGTCCTTCAGTTTGGCGAGGTACCCCAGGCCCTCGTCGGTGACCATCCTGCTGTCCAGGGAGAGAGACCGGATTGACGTGGAGTTCTCCAGGTACATCACGCCGTCGTCGGACACGTTGCTGAAGCTCAGCTGGACCTTGCGCAGCTTCGTGAGCCGCGAGATACGTTTCAGACCGAGGTTACCCACGGCGGTGTCGCTCAGGTTGACATCCTCCAGGTCAGGCCACTGCTCGAGCGCCTTTGTCGCGTCGTCGCCAACCTGAGTCGAGTCCAAGTCAATGACCCGCAGCTTATCCAGCGGCGCGAGTTGAATCACCCCCTCGTCGGTGACCGACGAGTACCCGAGGTTCAGTACCTCGAGCTTGGCCAGCGACGCGAGCCGTTTGACACCCCCGTCGCCGACCCTGCACCACTCGAGCGAGAGTTCCTTGAGCGCGGTCAAGCCGCCGATGAGGAAACAAGCTCCGTCCGTTATTCGACACCCCGCCAGGTTGAGCGTCTCGAGCGCCGATAACTGGCCGATGGTGGCCACGCCTGCGTCGTCCACCTTGGTCCGCGCCAGGTTCAGGTGCTTCAGTTTCTTTAAACCCGCCAACGCGCACACGTCGGTCGAGTCCACGTTGTTGCACCACCCGGCGTCCAGCCGCTCCAACTCGGTCAGTTGACCGAGAAACTTAAGGCCGCCGGTCAACGCGTTGCACCGCTCTACGTTGACGTACCGTAAGTTCGTCAGTCCCGCAACGTACTTAAGACCGGTCCCGCGTATGTTGGTACACCCCGCGCAGTTCAGGTGCGTCAGGCGGGACATGGACTCAACCGCGGCCAAAGCGTCGTCGTCCACCCCCGGTGACTCGCTCACGTCCAGCCGCCGCAGCTCGATACACGCGGCTAAGGACGTGAACCCATGGGAGGTCAGCGCCTGGCACCGCGAGAGGTTCACCGCCAGTAGGTTGGGCGCGGACACGCACAGAACCCTGAGCCATTCGTCCGTCAGGCCCGGGTACGACCGCAGGTTGACCTCCGTCAGGTGGCATCCCAGAAAATCCTTCGTCACGCGCGCAGTCAGACGTCGCGTGCGGACCAGGTCCTCGAACACCCGCTGGCTCAGGTCCGAGGGCAGGACGGAGAGGTCGACGCGTGATGCGTCCCTTTCGTCGTCCGTGTCGATATCCTCGATTTCCATCGTTTCCTCCTCGCGGTCGTGCCAACCCTCGAGGTGTCTGGCCACGCATCGCACCGACGCCGCGAGCAGGGAGTCGGGAGGTGATAAAGAGTCAAGATGGCTCGGTATCACCGGGTCGCTTTCCTGATTGACCGCGGGGGTCCGGGGTCGCTTCCGACGCAGCGTCCGGCTGGGGCGGTCGTTGTTGTTGTTTCTATTGTTCCTAGAGCACACGGCACCCTGCGGGGATGGAAAGGGGACGGGCGGGTGGGCGGTCAGCAAGAACGGTTTCGTGGGGCGAGCCCCTAACAACTCGAAAATGACGACCCCTCTTCGGGAGGGTTGGCACGCACCATCTTTTTCCTCCGCCTCGAACGCTCGTCCTCAGACGGGTTTTGACATCTTTCTCAGTGTCTCCGTCGACTCGGCGCGTCTTTTCGGCGTATCGCTCGCCCAGCGCGCGTGTTCAGTGTGTTCAGTGGCGGCCGAAAACGCTGACTGGATTCCCCGGGAAAAAAAATAAAAGCGACCGAAACTCCTTCGGAACCGCCGTTTCATGGGTCAACTTTCCCGACAGGATTCGCCCTCATCCGCGTGGCGATCTTCGTCGTCCCTCTTCTCTCGCGTGGCCTCTTTTCCAACTTGAACGAGCCCCGTTACGTCAGAGAGGACCAGACGAGCGGGGGTGTCGCCGCTGGCTCGGGGGTTCGTCGTGGCCAAAGATCGGCGCAAGATGAACAAGCTGAACCGGGCCCAGAAGGATAAGGTCCGTCGGTTCGCCGCGGTGGCGGACGCGGACGAGGAGGTTGCGCTCAAGATCCTCAAAGACGCGCGCTGGGACCTGGAGGTTGGTTTGGAGATGTTCTTCACCGCTCCGTTGGCGAACAGCGGGTCCACGTCCCCGGAGGCCGTGGAGGCGACGTACGCCAAATATCGCGCGGATGACGATGACGAGGAGATGGTGGGCGCCGAGGGCATCGAGCGCTTCTGCGAGGACATCGGCATCGACGCGATGGACCCGGTGATCTTGGTCGTGTCCCTCAAGATGGGGGCGCAGGCGATGGGCAAGTACACCAAGGAGGAGTTCACCTCCGGTCTTCGAAGGATGGGCGCCGATACCGCGGCGAAGATCAAGGCGAAGATCCCGGAGCTGAGGAAGGAGCTGGAAAACGACGTGGGGTTCAAGGACGTGTACGAGTTCTCGTTCGGGTTCGCCAAGGATCTCAACCAAAAGTCTCTGCCCCTCGAGACTGCGTGCGGGATGTGGAAGGTGCTGCTGACGGGGAAGTGGGACCTGGTGGACGAGTGGTGCGAGTTCCTGGAGAAGGAACACGGCAAGCCAATCACGCACGACACGTGGAGCCAGGCGCTGGAGTTCTCCAGGCAAATCGGGAATGACATGCGCGGGTACGACCCGGCGGGCGCGTGGCCTTATTTGATTGACGAATTCGTAGAGCACATGATGGCGGCCAAGGAGGTGAACGAGGGGGGCGGGGACTGATGACGCTGAAATACACACGCACGTTGTTCTCACTTAAATTCACTCGGCGGTGCCGTGCGCCCGTCTGTGCCTAAGACCTTCCCCTTGGTTTGTCGTGTCACCCTCCGAGTCGCCGCTGAGCCTGGACGGCGTCCCTAACCCCGAGTGCGCCTCGTCGTCGGAGCTGGTGGTCAGACCCATCCCGTCGAAGAAGGGATCCGGGCGTTTGCCGATCTCACCCGCGCTCGCCCTGCGGACAACCTCGCCCGCGAAGCTCGTGGGCACGCGCACCACCCCCGCGGCGGCGGCTGCGGCGAACACCAAGAGCGCAGCCGCGCACAGGTATCCCCACGTCACCAGCACCATCACCGCGAACGAGCTCGCCGGGTAGTGGTACAGGAACCTGGTGAGCGCCGACATGTCCATCCTCACGTCCGCGTGCGCCCTCCACACCTGCGGCACAGACTCCGGCCCGCCACCCGCGCGCGGCACCACCGTCACCCTCACGCCGGCGAACGGCCGGGTCTGCCGCTCGGTGATGCCCTCAAACATCGGCAGCGTCGCCGTCCTCGCCTCCTCCACCAGACCCAGGGCGTGGAGCGGCCACGACACGAGCAGCCTCAGCAGCCTAACCTCCGATCCCGTGTGTCCCAACATCGCCGGTCGCGTGGCGTTGGCGATCACCTCACCCCGCGCGGTCAGAAGCTCGGCCCGCACCTGGAAGACCCCCGCGTCGACGTTGTGTCGCGTCTCGGGGAGTGAAAGCGACACGGACACGTCGAACCTCTGCCCTGGTGTGAGCACCCTTGACGATGCCAGCGCGGCGTCGGTGATGAGCTTGGGGTTGTCGTACAGCGCCAACGCTTTGGCTTCCTTCGCGCCCAGGAACGAGCTCACGGCGGTGGGCGACTGCGACACGTAGTCGAGCACCAGCTCCCGCCTGGTGGACGCCGGGGTGGTGGGCACGACCAGGATCCTGAACACCACGACGAGCGTGAGGGACAGGAAGAAGAGCACCATGGACACCGCGATGGCCACCGCGGTCATGATCGCCGCCGTCGTCGCCAACGAGAGCAGCTGCGAGGAGAGGGGAAGATGGTGGGGTGGTTCGGTCAGGTTCTTGTTGGGGAGGCGGAAGGACCGTCGGTTCGGGGAATAAATTGCCGGGCACGTGCGATGAAGGAGCTCGTGTGTCGAGGCGCTGACCTTCTCCCTGACAACTTCCCACTGCCCCTCCATCACCGCGGTGAAGAGGGACGGATCGGGCGTGACTGCCCCGCCGCGATACGTGCGATTCATGGCGGAACCCGGACCTGCGCCTCGCAGAATGGTGCCTGACAATTGTTGTGGCTCGGAGAAGAGCGCAGCGCTGAGGTGGCAATCGGGCGACTCGATCGATCACCTGCATGTCTAACTGAAAGCCCATAGTGTAGTTATATAATACGAATTACGAGTATATGGTTAAAGGCAGTGTTCAGTTAGTCAGGACGAACATAAAATTAAATCGGACCTGGTTTCAAGGTTGTTGAAAGCGGCGTAGAGATCACCCGACGCGCGCACTTTAGCACACGCTCCCATCGTCCTCGAGACGCGCACCGGCGCGGCGAGTAGCTGGAGACTCGCCGTCGGATCAGTGTCGGATCCGGCGGGTGGGTGAAGGACCCGCGCGGCGGTTAATCCGCGGCGATGGCGCGCGATGACGTCCTCCCAACTCACGTCGGCGCCGGTGGCGCTCCCGTGAGTGCCTGGTCGTCGAGGCCCGGCTCCACGCCGTCTCGATCCGCGGGTGGATTCGTCAACCCCGTCGCGTCCACGTCGTCGCATGTCGCTCCCCCGTCCCTCGAGGTACGCGCCGCTCCGCCGAGAGACCCGCGTGGAAGCCCCGCACGCTCGTTAACAAAACCTAGCCGATTTCTCAAGCCAGCGATCGAACTGACCTCCGTCCTCTTCACCCGACATTCGCAGGGTCTGTCGATTTCCGACGACGTCTCCAGCGCGTCGACGCACCGAGGAGTCGACACCCGCGTCGCCGCCACGTGCACCGCGGTCCCAAACACCAGGGCACTCGCCAACGCGGGCAGCCTGCCGCTGGGCGCTCTCGTGTCCCCGTTTGCCCCCGTCGCGGCTCGAAGGAACGCGGCTCAACCTGGAGGGAACGCGTCTCAACCCACACCGGACGAACCGGTGTTGCGACGGGACCCGGCGAGGTGCGTTCGGTGCGCGGCGTTTGTCTCCCCGTTCTGCGCGGTGGACACAATGAACGGTCGTTGGAGGTGTTGCTTCTGTTTGGGTGACAACTCAGACGCCGTGTTCGCCGCCGGGTCCGCCGGGTCACACGCCGCCTTCCCGGAGCTGACCGACGTAGACGCGCAGTACCTCATGGACCAAATGGGCGGTGCGCACGTGGGTGGTGCAGACACCGGTACACCGCCGGTGGTGTTCGTGGTGGACGAGTCGATGGATGACGACGAGTGCGCCGCGCTGCGAAAGACGCTGCTCGGGGTAGTCGCCGGTATGGACCGGACACAGAGGGTGGGTGTCGTGACGTACGCCGCCGCCGTCGCTGCGTACGACGTGTCCGTCACCACCGGCGTGGCGACCGCGGAGGTCCTCCCCGGGACCAAGTCACCAACCCCCGAGGACGTGCGGGATCTGGTGGGTGGCGGCCGGGTGTACGTGGCGCCGCTTGAAGAGTGCGCCGGATCCGTGGACGCCGTCTTGTCTTCGCTTCGGCCGTTCTCGGTTGGAAGCGTGAGAGCGCGGCCCAGGTGCCTGGGTGCCGCGCTGGAGACCGCGGTGGCGCTGCTGAGGGACGCGATGGGCGGCGTGGGCGGCGGTAGGGTGGTGGTGTGCGCGAGCGGCCCGGCGACGCGAGGGCCGGGTGGCGTCGCAGCGGATGAGGACTCGGAGCTCTTCGACTTTGAGGAAAAGGCGGCGAAGGATTACGTAGATGAGCTGTCCATCACGGTGAGTCACGACGACACCCAACTTGAGTCCCGCCCCAACTTTCCTCGTCACGCTCGCTTCTTTTTGGTCCAGCATCACACGGAGGTCCGCTGATGTCTATTTAGCTTAATCTTTGCTGACTATCCTCGTGAAGACAACAACGACAACACGACTGAGGACATCTCCTGGCTGGACACGTGCACGGATGTTTTCCCCAAATTTACCCTACATGATCGCATCCCTGACCCTCGCTCTCGTTTCATTCACAGATTGCTAAGCTCGGGGTGTCGGTTGATATACTAGTCGGCGGAAGGGAGGCTGTGGGGGCGCTGAAATTAGCGCCTCTGGCTGATGCCACCGGCGGCGTCATCCTCCTCCTCGAGGACTTTGGAGAATCGTTCTTTGAGAACTTGAGCGCGGCGGTCCGACGACCCGTAAGTGACGGCGCCATATTCACCGTCCGCGCTTCCGCCGGCGTCGGGTGTGCCAGGGTGATTGGCGCGGTGGAGGCGTTGTCTCGCGCGGCGGCGACGATGGCGACTGCGCCGTCGCTCCCCTCGGGCGACTCGGCTGCGCCCGCCGAGGATGCCGCGGATGCGTTCCGCATGAAGAGCAGAGATCTATCGCAGGTGCGTCACCCGATATGTTCAGCCAGTTCCGTTCGTTCGGTTTCGACCCCTAGCCAAGAGCCCGGCGCGCTCATGTGCGCGCATGGGCCTCGTGTGGGTCGTAGACTCACCTCGAAGCATAACCAGCCCGCCACCTCGCTTTTTCTCGGAGGTATCGGGCCAAATTGCGTCGATACATCCCGTTGTGTTTCGCCCCCAAGGCGTGGATACCAGCTCACTGCCCCAGATTGCAACGGGCTTCGAGTTAAACTTCCGCGCGACATTAACGCTGCGTTTTACAGAAAGCCGTGTGTGGTCCTCTCCGTTAGCTCACGGTTTCATTGTGAACGCCACACCCGAAACGACTTTACGCTCGACACGCACGTCATACACGTCCACGATACTGACACTTCACATTTCCCAAACATCGCAGAGCGTCGCGGTTTTTCTGGAGTACGCCGGGGACGTCGAGGCGAGTCACGTTCATCTCCAGTTTGTGGCGTGGTTTCCATCCAAAGAGGGTGGCCGCGTCGCGCGGTGCATGACCAGGCGGCTCCCTGTAGCTCCCTCCAAGCCGGCCTATCTGCGCGGGGTCGATAGCTCCGTGGCCGCCATCCTCGCCGCGAAGAAGGCTGCGCTGGACGCACAGTCTGGCGCGGTTGGACCCAAAGAGGCTTGCGCTCGGGTTGAGGCGAGGGTGCTCGACGTCGCCGACGTGTTCACGCCCCGGGTCCCCGACAGCGGCGTTCTACACGATCCGTTCCCGCGGGAGCTCGGAGGTTTCGCCGAGGCCATGTACCACCTGCTCAGGGGTCCCATGCTCGGCACGTTGGCGGGTCACGAGGACGAGCGCGCGGCGATGAGGCAGCTGTTCCTGGGCGCGGGTGAGGCTATGGCTCGGAGCATGCTGGTGCCCCGGCTGTACGTCTGGCGCGGCGGGGACGCGTTCGAGGAGGTCCCGCCCGCGGACCTCGCCCTGAGGAGCGTCGACGTGTTGGTACTCGACCACGGCACGGATGTCTTCGTGTGGGTCGGTCACGGCGTCGCGGCGGACGCGGAGAGGTTGGGGGCTGCGAAGGGTGCCGCGTCGAGGCACGCCGCCACTCTCGCGGCGGGGAGGTTCCCCGTGCCAAAGGTGAGGACGTTCAGGGAGGGCAGCTCGCAGGCGAGATACATGGTGTCGCGGCTCATGCCGCTGCATCGCGATGCACCGCACGAGCAGGATGTGATGTTTCCCCCGATTCGTTCGCTGTCCCCCAACGAGAGAAAGGCGCTCCTGGAGTCTTTCCTGCCGATGGATGACTTTTCATTCTCGGGATGGATGAGGCAACTGGGCCTCGCCGCTCCCTTGGATGGATCTTCTTCGGTGAAGCTGAAAATGATGAGCGGCGACGACACGTCCACGACCGCGTCTAGTCTTATTCTATAGCCAGTAGTCAATGTAACAGTAGCGCAGAGCGAGGCCTTGCCTTTCAAAATATCCATGGTCTTTTCGGTATGCCAGCAGGGCACTCGAAGGGACACCGCGGGCTTTTTTGGCGCCAACTCAACACCTCGGACACCGTGAAAACACGTCACACGCGGTTCGACCAAAAGTAGAGTCTAGCTGCGCGGGGGACCGGCACGCGAAATAACCTCGAGCGGCACCGTCGTCGTATCGCTTGGAGCTCGATCACGCCGAGATAAGGAGTCTTCAAGACCGCGGTTCGAACGCGCTCCCGGAGCCCAGCCATCCCAGGTGGCCGCACGGAAACTCAAGAAAAACCAAACGATGTCCGCCTTGACCGCTTCCGCGACCGTCGTCGCCCCTCGCGCACGAGTGGGCGACGGATACCGCGTTGTGCACTCCTCGCGGTGTAAGCCCGCGGGTATCCCCGGCGCGACTTCGCGCGCGCGTTCTCTCGTAGTGAGAGCCAAACAAACCGACGAGAACGAGATCGAGGAGTCGACGCCCCTCCTTTCTCGGCTCTCGCAGTCCGTCGCGGGTCTCTCCGCGCTGACGCTGACCCTCTCCGCGCTCGCGGGTGATTTCGTACCTCCCGCACTCGCCACCGACGCGACGGCACCTGCGGTCATTCAGAAGCAGTTCAAGACTGGCGTCGGGCCAGCCGCGCCGTCCGCGCCGGCGTCGCAACGCAGGCTCACCGCCGAGGAGCAGGACACGATCGACCTATTCAACACCAACACGCCCTCCGTCGTGTACATCACCAACCTGCAGCAGAGAAGGGACGTGTTCACCCTCAACGCCATCGAGGCTCCCACCGGGGCTGGGTCCGGCATCGTCTGGGACGACGGCGGGCACGTGGTCACCAACTTTCACGTAATCAACGGAGCGAGCGAGCTGCGGGTCACGACGCAGGAACAGGATGTCTATCCCGCCAAAATAATCGGGTTCGACGCGGACAAGGACATCGCCGTCCTCAAGATTGACTACGCCAGAAAGCTTCCCGGGAAGGACGGCACCGTGAAAACCCCGGGCCGCGTCCCTTCCCTTCGCCCGCTTCCCATCGGGACGAGCTCCGACCTGCTGGTGGGGCAGCGCGTGTACGCCATCGGCAACCCGTTCGGTCTGGACCACACCCTGACCACCGGGGTCATCAGCGGTTTGGGCCGCGAGATTCAGTCGGGTAACACCGGGCGGCCCATCGACGGGATCATCCAGACCGACGCGGCCATCAACCCCGGAAACAGCGGCGGGCCCCTCCTCGACAGCTCGGGCCATCTCATCGGCATCAACACCGCCATCTACTCCACCTCGGGATCCTCCTCCGGCGTCGGTTTCGCGCTCCCCGCGGACATGGTGAGGGGTATCGTCGAGCAGATCATCACGACCGGCAGGGTGACGCGGCCGATCATGGGCATCACGTTTGCCCCTGACCAGGCTGTCGAGCAGCTCGGCCTCGGCGGCGTTCTGGTGCTGGACGCTAGGGAAGGTGGACCAGCATGGCGGGCTGGCGTCAAGGCGACGTCTAGGGACTCCGCGGGTCGACTCATCCTCGGCGACGTCATCGTGGAGCTCGACGGGGCGCTCATCAAGGACTCTGGCGACCTGTACCGCACTCTCGACAAACTGTCCGTCGGGCAGGAGATCATGATGCAGGTGATGAGGGGCGAGAACAAGGTCGACCTGAAGATGACCCTCGACGACCTCAAGGATCAGCCTCAGATGGCCGCTCCCGGTATGTACCAAATCGTCCCGGGCCAGGAGCTGCCACCGGGCATCCTTCCTCCGGGCCAGGAGCTGCCGCCGGGTATCCTTCCTCCCGGCTTCATGCCGGAGCCCGAAGAAGGCGACGGGGGCGAGGACGTGTTCCCGTGAGCAAACCCAGGTGTCCCCGCATCCCCGTCGCACTCGCTGCCGCTGTATTCTACGCAAACTATGTTGTACCTTTTAGCACCCTGATGAGTTGCGCATTCTATGACCGTCGAGAGAGTTTAGTTGAATAGTAACCAACGCTTTTTATAGACAAATTTCGATAAGCTGAACGTTTGTTCACGGAAAGGTCTGTTCCATGGGCACGTACTTGTGCGACTGCACGTTAGAGAGGGTCTCGAGCTTCTTCTGCAGGAACGCGGCGCAGACGAGGAAGATTGAGCACATCGCGAACATGGCGGACAGCGGGAACAACGCCACGTTGTAGAGGATGAGGCAGACGAAGAGGTTGAGGGGGATGCGGAAGAAGTTCATCACCGTGCTTCGAACCTCCTCCGGCACGTACTGCGACCTCATCTTCATCATGGATGGCCAGAAGATACCGACCATCGCCTCGAAGACGAGGAACGCGAGCATCTGAATCTTACCCCCGAACGACATGGACCCGCCGCGCTCACCCTCGCTCATGCCCATGTTGCCCACGAGCACGGGCACGGCGAGAGACGCCGCGGACGCGAGGAACACGAGCTGCATGTACCGCTCAACCTTCATGTCCGACCTGGACATGATCCTGGACGCGACGGAGGAACCGACCATGCACGCCACCATCATCGTGGCGAAGATCATGCCGTGCGGGATGTCCTCGCCGTTGGGTCCCAGCGCCGGGGTCCAGAGGAAGACGAACGAGTACATGGACGCCTCGAAGAGGCTCTGCATGGCGCCGAGGTAGAACACCTTCTTGTCGTTCTTGATGGCCTCGTACGCCTGCTTCATTCCCTGCTGCACGGAGGTGTTGTCGCTGTTGTCGCCCTTGTTCTCAGTCCAGCTGAACATGATGACGACGCCGCCGATGGCGAGGAACACCGCCGCGGCGTCGAAGGGAGCCACGGGGCCGAGGCTCATGTCCGTCACCATGTAGTTGGCCAGAAGGCCGCTGACGATGGACACGAGGCCGTTGCCCAGGAAGATGGCCTTGGCGAAGGTCTTGTCGAGCCACTCCGCCTCGTAGCCGCGCTTGAAGTGCTCGGCGACGAGCCATGACTCGAATGCGGTGAAGAGGAGCGAGGTCGCGATGCCTCCGAAGAAGCGGCCGAGCATGAGGACGCCGTAGTCGGACCAGTGCTTCGTGATGCAGGAAGCGATGTAGGTCACGACGTAGGTCAGCGCGGCGTTCTTGCGGCCGTACTTGTCCGCCATGGAACCCACGACGGTACCGAAGATCATGGAGCTGCCGAAACCCGCGATGAAGAGCTTACCGATGTCTCCGGTGCTGTACCCGTAGTGCTGGTACAGGGCGTAGACGTACGGGCCCTGCAGCCAGTCGCCAGCCATCATGAGCGAGTACACGAAGAGGTACGAGTTGCGGAACGCCATGAAGTTCTGGGGCATCGACACCTTCTCCTTGTTGCCCATCTTCTGCATCTCCATCATGGCGCACACGATGGCGATGAGCCCGAACTGGATCCAGTAGTAGCCCTGGAGGAGGATAGGGAGGGGGTGAAGGGAAAAGGATCGATGTCAGGCTCGATTTTATCTTGGACGGGCAGACGACTCCGGCGGGTCGCCGTGATGGGTCTGAACGACGCGGTTTGGTATCGGACTCACCTCCATGGTTGATATAGACTTTTGAGTGCTCGAGTCAGGCGCGCGTCGTCGCGTGACGCCGAGTGCGTGAGCCGATCGCGAAGAGACCAAACAACGCGTTTGAAGTTGAACCCTTCGCTGAAATATTTTGGACGAGTGGCCGAAATTTCGGCACCCACTTCTCACTTTTGGCGGCGGATCGCGCCCCCAATCAGGGGTGGAGCCACTTTGGGAGTCACTTCGGGGCTCGATAGGGGTCAGCGGTATGGCGGATAACGGCAAGACTGCCTTCGGCTTCGCCAAAAAGGCGGCGAAGAAGAAGGATGTCGGCGTGAACGAGCGAACCGACGATGGGACGAAGAAGGAATTTCTCACCGGCGTCACGGGATCGGGCCTGGAGCTCAAGGACAAGGTGGAGGTGGTGGCCAAGTCGATCCCGGTCCAGGATAACACCTTCGAGGTTGGTTCCGGTCGGCGGAGAAAGGCGCCGAGCTTCCTCCCCGACGAGTCCGCCATCGACGCGGACAACAAGGAACGTTTCGATGTCGCGGAACGGATCGGCGGCAAGGGGGAGACGGCCCAAGGGGGAGACGTGGTGTACGGCCTGACGAAGATGGGTCCCAAGGATGGTGACGAACCCAAGGCTGAGCCCGAGGACAAACCCGCGCAGGAGAGTTTCATCGGTAAGAGCCTCGCGGAGAAGGAGCTCCAGGCGTTCAAGGAGGACGTCGAGGACCTGCCGGATCAGGCCACTTTGGACGATTACGAGTCCATGCCCATCGAGGACTTCGGCGCGGCGATGCTCCGGGGGATGGGATGGGAGGAGGGTAAACCCGTGGGGAGGAACAACAACGGGATGGTCGCCGCCGTGGAGTTCGTGCCCCGGTCGGGGAGGCTCGGGCTGGGCGCGGACCCGGCGCCAAACAAGAAGGAGAACAACAAGAAGTACATCAAACCCGGGGAGAGCCGAGAGGCGCCCGCGACGATGGTGCTCGCGAAGGGTCCCGAGGGCCAGTCGAGGAACGTCAAGACCCTGGACGAGAAGCTGCTCAAGCTGGAGGAGCCCGGCGCGAGGGAAGGGAAGAGGATGTGCGTCGTCGAGGGAAGGCACCGCGGGTTGACCGGCCGCGTGCTCAAGGTTGTGAAGCAGGAGGGTCGGTCAGACAGGGCGCAGCTCGAGCTCGACTCCAGCGGCGAGACGGTGACGATCAGGACGAGTGAGCTCGCGGACCTTGGGACGCGCGACGCTGACAAGGCGATGGGCAAGAAGGACGATAGGGAGGGTGGTAAGAAGCGGGAGCGAGGAGACCGCGACGACGCCGGCGGGAAGCAAAAGAGGGAGAAGAGGGAGGAACCCGCGTGGCTGTTCGCCAGCACGCGCGTCAGAATCGTGAGCAAGTCCTTCCAGGGCGGCAAGTACTACCTCAAGAAGGCCAGCGTGATTGACGTGCTCACACCGCGAACGTGCGTGCTACAGCTGGAGGGTGGCGAGGTGCTGACGGACGTGCCGCAGCGGGCTCTGGAAACTGCGCTTCCGAAGAGGGGCGGCGCGGTCACCGTTCTGGCGGGCGAGCACAGGGGTCAGCGGGGCACGATGCTGGACAAGAAAGGGGAGACCGCGGCGGTGCAACTGTCGGAGGACCTCTCGGTGCACAAGATATCCCTGGACCACATAGCAGAGTACACGGGTGGTGCGCACGAGGATTGAGGCAGAAAATTTCAGTGCTGATAATTCACTTGATTCTGCAGACTGTTTGCCCTATGTTGGTCAATTCGAATTAGCTCCCATCCGTTGGTTTTTCCCGATTCCATGTCCTTTCGTATGTGGCTTTTACGCGCCATTTCCTCGCTGAGCTGGCGCTCTCTCAACGTAACATTTGGATATTATCTTGGGTCCATCTTGTGGACCGACGGGCACCGACGCGGGGTGGCCAATAGCTGACGCGCGTCTCGGCCCACGGGGCGTGCGAAACACGCGGGTTGAGCTCCGAGGGGTCTCCGGTGCTCAACTTACACGTCGGCGTCGCGCGGGGTCTCTGCCAACCCCGCGAGGCGGCGTAACCGAAGCCCGCTCGGGACGCGTCACGGGGTAACGGGAAGCCGGCGGCCGTATTTTCAAGATGACGAGCCTCCGGAGTCAGGCGATGGTGCCGCCGGTGGCTTCGCGGACGGTGTCATGGGGAAGAATCATGCGTCGCCACGGTAAGGCGATGCCGCACGTTCAGGCGACAAAGCCGAGGAAGCAGAGGTGCGTACGACCGAACCCACAGTCATCCTGCACCGCAAGCATGTCCCCCTCAGAGGAAATATGGCGCGCCCCGAACGACGCGATGACCGCCGCTGACCTCCCAACCTCGTACCCCTCTTCACCGCAGGCGATGCTTATCGATAAAGGCAATCGATGGGCGTAAGCCGGACGCGGGCTGGAAGCTGTCAGACAGGTGAGCGCCGCACCCCGCCGGGCGACAGCCTGCCCAAAGCCGCCCCGAAAGATGATATCCCAACGATACGCCCCCAGAGATATTTTGCTCACGACCCTAACCTCCCCACGTCGCAGGGACTATCCCGAGGGAGAGGTCATCCTCGGAATGGAGATTCGAATGCACAGCGCGAAGGCTGCTTTGGTGGACACCGCGAATGCGGAGTTCCACAGGCCGGGCGTCACCACCTACCTCGATGACCTGTCGGTGCAGAGCGTGCAGGAGGCTATGAAGAAAATTACCAAACATTACCACTGGAATGGACCGGTGGGAGTGAGTGTCACGCGCGCAGTCACACGCGTTCTGGGCAACCAGGCTGCGGGGAAACAGCTCGAAGCGATGATGCCAGACTCCAAGGGGAAGGTGGCCACGATGATCCACACCGAGGCGGCGGCCTATGCGGAGATGTACTTTGGCCCCGGCCGCGAGTGCGAGGGGGTCGTGCTCGTCGTCACCGTCGGCACTGGGATGGGAACTGTGACGTACAACCTCGGTCAGAAGGTGAGAAACTCCGACTTGAAACACCTGACGTGGACGTATGAGAGGGAACTGGCCAAGATGAAGGAGAAATGGGGCTGGAACGGCGTCGCGCCCGAGCTTCCAGAGGATTGCAACGATGATGGATGCGACATCATCCAGCAGATCATCAAGTCTCCGCCGTCCAAGTATTCCAAGGATGGGTCAGTCGGCCTGATGGACTGCCCCGAGTACGAGAAAATCGAGGGAATGAAACCCGTGATTGCCTGGGCATATCTTGTGGACAGGTACCTGCAGAAGGTGGCCGAGGCGGTCAAGCCCGACAAGCTGATACTGCTCACCACGGGTGCGGCGGCGAAGCTCCCGGAGGAGCTTCTCGTGCCCCTGTTCACGCCGGCCATCACGGGCGCCGGGCTGAAACCCGACGTCCTCGTCTTGGGCGACTTTCCCGAGCGAGCGCTCGTTAAGGGTGCCGCCTTGGGCGCACACATCGAGCTGGGTAGGCGCGCCGCTGGGGAGGTTTTCCGTGCGGCGCTGACGCAGACCATCACGGGAAGTCCCCACCCGCGGGAGATTTACAAGCAGGACCTGCTCTGGGCGTTCAAGAGGCTGGACCGAGATAAAGACGGCGTTATCGGCCGCAACGATCTCCTCGAGGGCGCACATTTCATCGGTACGACACTATCAGACGCCGAGGCGACGGGCCTTTTACGCGACTTCACGGGCGGCATGATGGAGTCTGCCACCCCTGACCAGTTTTTGGCGTGGTACGAGCGCATCCTCGAGATCGCCATGGCGAGGGTCGTCGAGGTGCACAACGTGGATGAATTCGAGCACTACGTCGAGGAAGCGTTGGAAAAACCCGCATCGAGTGGCTTGATCCAGGACGAGGGCGCATTGGTGGTGCTGGAGTGCGGTTACACCCACTGCAGACCCTGCATGAAGTTTGAGAAGACGTACGAGATTGTCGCAAAGAAATACGTCGACACAGTTTTCCTCAGGGTTCTCGGCGATGAGTCTCCGGGCGCGGCGCACCTGTGCAGGGACGTGCTCGACGTGCAGGGGACGCCCGAGTTCAGATTCTTTCGAGGGAAGAAGCTGGTCCACGTCATGCGCGGCGCTGACAAGGGCAAGTTGGAGAAGAGCCTGCAGTCGCTGCTTGTTGAGGGAGAGGTTGGGTTTGCGCTGCAAACCGTTTGATGAACGAAACTTGTTGTTTGCTAAAGTTGGAAAGTGTACGAATAAGATCTATTGTTAAGTCCTCGCCTGCACCGGCCATACGCCATCCTCCCAGCTCGACATGCCGTCCAGGATCTTCTCAATCTGAGAGCAAAGCACGGGGTGAGGGATGCTGCCGTCGCCGGATCCGATGATTTGAAACTTTGTTCGCATCGGGTGCCAGACGAGCACGCTGCCAGCCGCCGCTCCGCTGCTCTCCGCAAACTCGGACCAACCCGAAGCCTTTCGGAGATTCACGACGCCGAAAGAAAGGATCGGTTCCCGCCAGAATGCGTTTCGAAGCTTCTTGAAGGTTTCCTGATCGTTTTCAGAGCTTTCGATGAACATCATAACCACCAAGCTTTTCATCTGCTGTTCCTTCAGGCACTCGAGCGCGTCGTCGTCGAGCTCGATGACGGCGTCCTGGTCCATCTCGCTCCGTTTCCTCACGGGCTTCTTCCGCCGCTTCGGTCGCTGAAAGAGCATAGGTATCATGACGACGGTCAGAATCATTCCCATCGGCACCGCGGGACCCGACTCGATGCTCATGTAAACCAGCTCCGCCCCAAAGTACTGAGCCCACGACAACGTGCTTCCCTGGAAATGGAGAGCCCGCTCGTAGAAACCCAAAGAATCAGCTGCGAGCTCGGGGAATTCTACACCTGAAACCATCCCCGCGTCGTCTCCTTCAAATACGTTGGACATCCACGCGGTGAAATCCGCGCGATTCATGGCTCCGTCGTACGTGCTGAGGTCCACCTTGTCCTCTCCGCCGTGGAACCGCGTGGCCACGATCTTCGGCATACCCCCATCCCCGGCGAACAGAGCCTCGCGAACACCCTTCTGTCGCTTGGCATCTACCCACACCATCGCCAGCTCCTTTTGCTCCAGTGCCGCGGAAAGAGTCGAGCTCGGTGACGAGGGAGACTGAAGGGCCATCTTCACCGCACGGAGCATGTCGCGGGAGGTTGTGAGGTCAAATCCTTCGACACCGACTGCGGCTACGCACACCCGCGCCAAACCTCCAGGCCTGCATCCGGTGGATTTGAGGCTGGATGATCTCAGCTCGGGCAGAGTCTGGAGCTTATGCTCGATGAGCAGCGCCTTCAGCTTATCCTTCCCCGTCACGTCCTGCTCCACGATCTTCTCGCCAGCCTCCTTGACCACCAGCACGGCGGGCGGCGTGTGCATGCCGTGCTTCCGAATCCAGTACGCCGCCTCGCTCTGTTTGTAGTGAACCTGCGCGACGGATACGTCGTTCCTGTACTCGGTCGCCGCGCGCCTGAGTAAAGGGGACGCGGGCCCCGCGCGTGAGCTGAAGTAGACGAACTTCACCTTCTTCGGTTCCCCCTCGAGGAACGCGGCGAGTGACTCTCGCGTCAGCGCCGGGACTTCCTCGTACCCGGCGAGCCGATCCATGGCAAAGGTGCTCAGCGCGCTCTCCTTCATCATGCCGCGGTACTTACGCCTGCACCAGTACGCACCGCAGGTCCTCGGAAATCCGATGACCACCGGCAGGTCCCTCGGGTTGATGTGAGACGATGAGAACGGATGGAGCGGCGCGACCTTTGCGGCGAGCTCGGGGTAGTGCGCTATGTTGACCCTTCCCAGCCGTGTGACCCCGTCCATCGCGCGCGCGGTCTGTTCCCACACGGGCGCCACGCGCTGGCACAGCTCGCTCCCGTCGTGGTATACCTGCACGAGCCACGGTTTGTTGCTCTTCAGCACCGTCTTGGCGAAGTTCTGTGGGGTCAGCGTGGTCGTCTCCGAGTTGATTGGATCGGGCTGGGAAGATCCGAACCCCCCGAACTTCCCCCCGGTGTCCCAACCTCCCCTTCCCGCCGCTCCGGGCGCCGCGCCGCGTCGTCGACCACCCGAATCCCCACCCGGCTTGGTGTACGCATCCTTTGGATCGGCGTACCCCGTCATGTCGTAGTTTCGCCTCTTATCCGCATCGGACAGCACCTCGTACGCCTTTTGGATCTTCACGAATCTGTCCTGCGCCCTCTCCACGTCCTCCGCGCTTTTACCCTGCTGCTTGTCGGGGTGGTACCTCAGCGACAGCTTCCTGTACGCCCTCTTGATCTCGCCGTCGTTCGCTCTTGGCGACACGTCGAGTATTTTGTACGGGTTCACATCGCGCGCGCAAACCGCGGCCGCCCACAGCAAGAGGACGAACGCAAGGAAGCGGAGGAACCTCATCGCGCCGTCCAAAGTGCCGAGTCCACAGAGAGGAGCCAAAAGTCCAAGAGACTGCGCGAGATTCCAAAATCGAAAATGTGCGAAATCAAACGCCAGGACGCCAGCCACAAATGGCAGCACCCCGCCAATACCTTCAAACTAAAAGCCCTGTGTTCGAATTTGTTATTGCGATTAAGCGATTGCATTTTTTCGACACATGAGAACCAGTCACAAAGAGGCGCGTCCCTTGGAAGATGGGAAGTCCGTTGGCTGTGACGATCGATTTGTTGACCTCCACAGCAAGGCGCGGGCTGGCACGCCTGTCGCGAGCTGTGGGAAGGACGGGATGAATCGGTACGCACCATGACCCGTCAGATACTACCGCACCGCGCTTCACCCTCGTTCGCCCCCGAGATCCCTCTAATCGCGCGCTACTCCCCCGTTTGTCGTTCAGGTACAAGGTGATAAAGCAACTCGGAGATGGGACCTACGGGAGCGTGTGGAAGGCGACTAACAGGCAGAGCAACGAGGTCGTCGCCATCAAGAAGATGAAACGCAAGTTCTACTCGTGGGAGGAGTGCATGGCGCTGCGGGAGGTCAAATCGCTGAGGAAGCTGAACCACCCGAACGTGGTGAAGCTCAAGGAGGTGCGTGCCGTCTCGGTGCCTTTTCTTTTTTCCCATCCGCGCCCCTTCGCTGACGCGCTCCCCGCTCGACTTCTCTCAGGTGATTCGGGAAAACGACGAGCTGTACTTCGTGTTTGAGTACATGACGCAAAACCTGTACCAGCAGATAAAGGATAGGGACAAGTACTTCCCCGAGAGCCGCGTGCGGAGTTGGATATATCAGATTCTGCAGTCCATCGCGTATCTGCACAAACACGGGTACTTCCACCGAGACCTCAAGCCGGAGAACCTCCTCATCACCAACGACATCGTCAAGTTGGCGGATTTCGGACTGGCGAGGGAGATCCGGTCCAAGCCCCCGTACACGGATTACGTATCCACGAGGTGGTACCGAGCGCCCGAGGTGTTGCTCAGGTCGCCGTACTACAACGCTCCGATCGATATCTTTGCAATTGGCGTCATCGCAGCCGAGCTGTTCACGCTGCGGCCGCTGTTCCCCGGCAGCAGCGAGCAGGATGAGATTTATAAGATCTGCGCCGTGAATGGAACCCCCGATAGTGAATCGTGGGCGGAGGGGATGAAGCTGGCGAACGGGATGGGGTTCAGGTTTCCGCAGTATCAGGCGACGCCGCTGGAGAAGCTGATTCCAAACGCCAGTCCAGAGGCTTTGGATTTCATCCGCTCGTGCATACACTGGGACCCGACGAAGCGCCCGACGGCGCAGCAATGCATTGATATGCCCTTCTTCAATGGCATGGAACCGCTCCCGCACAACGTGACTCCCCCGAAGAAGGCAGATCCGGAACGCAGGTCCACCTCTCGGGAGGGGAAGGAGAGCGAGCGGGAGAAGCCGAGGGTGGACGCCGCAAAGAAGGCGGAGCCGGCGCCGTTGCGTCCAAAGTCGGCTCGCGCGCCGAGGAAAGCGGACCCGGTGCCCTCGTACCAGGAGACGGCCGATAAGGAACGGCGGCAGAAGGCGAGGGATGAGCAGGAGCAGCAGCACAACGCGGGAGCGGCGATGAGGGATCCTCTGCTCAGCAAGCCTCTCGCGTCGACGTCGAGTTTCATCAAATCGGTGAAGCCTCCCTCCTTGGTGCAGCCGACCATCTCGGCTCCGAGCCAGGGTTTCTCTGGCTCAAGCGCCAGCTTGGGGGTGAAGAAGAAGTACGACGACTTCGGGAGCAGCAGCAGAGCCACGGGATCCCTCGGTGCTGTGAGCTCCCGGTCGCCCGGGCACTCGTACGCTCGGGAGCCGGAAGGAACGGGAAGGGGACTGTACGGGGTTCGGTCGCACGCGACGCAGGACTCGCTCAGCAGCCCCACCAGGCAGAACGGTTACGGGGGCGGTGTGCAGGGCATGGGCCTGACCGGGTCTCGCATGTATGGCAATGGGTCTCGGGATCCCGTTGGGTCGCGCATGAACGGTGCAGCCTCCCACCTCAGTGGAGGGAACAACTTGAGTGCACCGCTGAGCAAAATGGGCATTTCAGGAAATGCGGGCGGAGTTTCGACGGGCGGGTACTCAGGGCACCGGGATTCGAATTACCGCGATTCCTCGAGTTATCGGGATTCCGGTTACCGCGATTCTTCCGGTTACTCGAATTCCAGCCACAGGAGCTCAGGATACGGAAATAATTACCCCGGCGGTAAAGACAATTACGCGGGGTACATGCCTTCCCACCCACAACCTTCATACAGATATGGGGCGGGGCAATCGCAATCGAGCTATTCTCGAGATCCGATGGCTCCAACCAGGGACCCACCAAATGCCCGATCATCTGGGAGTTACGCACGAAACGCCCGGTACCTTTCTTCGATTGGCGGTAATTCTTCCGAACTGAAGCTGCCTACGATTGAGAAAAGAAATCCTGTTGCCGGTCTCGGTGTGACGGGCGTAGGAAGCTACCGGAATCCCGCGAATTCAAATCAATATGGAAGCGGATACGGTGGCGGATCTGCGGGGTATAATAGTTCTGGTGTGCGGAGGGGAAATGCGGGCTATCGCAACGATAGTAAGGGTGGATACTAGTCATTTCCGGCGTCCGAAACATACTCAAAATAGCTCAGCGGATTTAAACATCGGCGAAAGTTTAGCTAATATCTCGGTCGCCGCGTTACTATTCGAGCGTAAATCATGAAGTCGCAACAATCTTCATCAAGGCAACGCGCCCCTGAAAGAAGAAAGTCAAATGCGCGGTCAAGCATAAAGAACGCAATCTTTTAAGTTAAAGTCTTGGAGTATCCCTCAGCATTTATTATTTTAATGACGACGAGCACAAGTTTCGCACGCGTTGCGTTCGACAAGCTATATTGAAAAAGGCAACGTAGCTGAGCATCTGCGGAATCGCATACTGCACACGCGCGGCATCGATTCGCCGCTAGTTCTTTCGCCGTTCACCAGCACTGACGCAGTCTCAAAGCTTCGCTGCAAGGTTTGAATCCTTTTTGTCTTCTCCGAGTAAGAAGCGCAGTCGACCAACACATTTACGATCGGCCTTGATGTCGAAGCTCTATACACGAGATGTTCGATTAGGCGCGTATCAGTTAGGCGTCATCGGCGTCGGCGACGCATTGTTGTAGCTAATCTATTATCAAAGTCTGGCTAAGGGGGCTCGACTAAAACTATTGTTCTGCTAAAGCCTTCACCTTGATGTTCTCGTCGTTTTCGACCGGATCTTCACAAGGACGCTTGAGATTTGAGACGCGTTTACGCCCGATGATGTTCGCTTGGATGTTGAAAACGCCTGCGACATCTGCGAGGCTCTTAGTCTTGTTAAGCGCCCAGCCTTCCTCGTTTTCTAATCCGGTCGACTTGATCAGAATCTCTCTTGTGAGGTACTTTGTGTTCTTCAAGGAATGATTCCACTCGAAGCACTTCTCGAGAAGGGAGTTTAGATTATCGCGTGCTGGTATCACGCCTTCTTTTCGGAAAATCGACTGATTCCACATCGCGCCGCGTCCACACATCGCCGCTGCGGCTCCTGTTTCAGCTCTGAGCTTGTCAAAGTCTGTGTACTCAAAAACATCACCATTAGCAATAACAGGACAAGAGACGGACTCTACGACTTGTTTGATCTGATCCCAATGCGCAGGATCTCTCGGTCGCTGTCCAATATAACGTCCGTGCACTCCAAACGCGGAAACTCCGCATTTCTCAATGACGCGCGCTAACTCGACGGTTTTTTCCATCGTTTCCAAAAGCCTGATTTTGCACGTCACGTGCGTCTCGGCCGGTAGATTTCTTCGTAGAGTAGTCAGAATGTCGTGCACCGTCTCCGGTTTTTTCAGCAATGCCGAACCTGCCCCACTCGCAGTCGAAAATTTCAGCGGGCATCCCATGTTTATATCGATTGCAGCCACGTCCTTGGCTGCGACCATCGCACTTTGCAGTGCTCGCGTAGCATCTCCAGTTCCCAACTGCAAAACCACGCGATTTTTTTCCTGAAATCCGGTTGGGGGAAAAAGTCTCAGTTTTTTTGCTGGCGTCTCAGAGGCAAAGTTTCCTGTGTGGCCTGCGGACGGAAATGCGGGATTTTTTCTTGGCTTTTTCTGGGCTCGACTCACCTCGGGAATAGTTTGGAAAACCACAGCCGAGTCATCGTTGTTGGCATCCGGGTCGATGAAGTCCACCGTACCCCATGCCGTGTTCTCCACTCGTTTGACCTTCATCATCCTGAGAGGAAAGAGGAATGGTGGGAGGGTCAGAAGGGGCAGCAGGACACACACGTCATTGGGTTCGAGCTTAGTCGTCTCCCTCCGCGTGCAAATCTACTGTGGTTTTCTTGGGCACCTACTTGCGGTCGATGAGCTCCTCTGAGTACACGATATCAGCCCCGTACTCAGCAGCGAGCAGCCTCGTGGGCATCGTGTTCACCCGAACCATCGGGGCCAGGATGTTCTTCCCTTTGTAAAACTCCCAGGCGTCCGACATGGTGCGCTCTCGGTCTGAGTACAAGGGATGAGGTGCCGATGAGAGAGAGGACGGCCGAGCGCTTGACCTCTCACGTCGCCCAACTGGTTTCTTCGGGCGAATCGAGGCCGCGGAAGTCCTGTTCAGGAGTACCTCAGAGCCTGGGCCCTCGCCGCTTTCGCACAACGAGATGTGTTCTGGCCAGGACCAGCACCAGGAAGGCAGCAAGGCGGCGGCGTTTTTGGGCTCCGTTTCCTTTGATTTTTCCCTTTGTGCCCGAGCGATTTTCTCTGCCAACTGCCACTGCGTGAATCCAAGATGAGGCTCAGGATAACTCACGGGTGACGTGCCTTCTCCTCGATGAGTCCATCACTTCAACGCGCGGGGCAGAGCGTGAGCCTGTGTAGGAATTCACGAGGCAACGATGATGTTTGCCGGTGTTAAGCAGTCTGGTGTTGCCGTGAATGCGCCTCGGCGGCTCGGGGCCGCCTCCCGTTCGGCTCGGGGCAGGGCGAACAGGGCGGCGGTTCGATGCGAGGCTGGAAAGGACGAGAAGCTTCCCAAGCTGCCCAAGTCGCCCCGTGAGCAGGTGGGACAGGCGGCGGAGGCGGTCAGGAGGGCGTCGGCGGATGGCAAGAAGCAGCTCGCGATCGAGTTTACACTCCCCCTGATCGGCGCGACGGACCTGGACGACTGGCCGGGAGGCATCAGGCAGCAGTACCAGGCGGTCGCGCCGATGGTGGGCGAGCTTCTCAAACAGATCGGCACCGACGGGAACGCGGCCGAAGTCAGGCAGAAAATCGTGGACGACGCGGACGCGGTCGTGGTACTCAGCACGGGCGGGGTGAAAGCGATGGTGTTTCCCACGGCGGAGACCCTCGGCGACCTGAAGAACATCGCCAAACAGAACGACGGCCTGCTCGCCACCATCAACAACCAGATCAGGACCAACGATGACGGCTCCAACCTCATCTCCGATCTCGGCATCGGACCGTGGAGGAAGAAGAACGAGGAGTTCCTGGCATCGTTCGAGCTAACGTACTGGATCTCGGAGCAGCGTATCCAGGGAGAGACCGTGCGGCTGCTGAAGTCGTACCCGCACCCGTGGCAGCTGTTCGTTCTAACCGATATGGCTGTGGGCAAGGCTGAGCCGGAGTGCATCAAGACCTTCGCCGAGAAGCCCTCGTACAAGGAGCTCGAGAGCCTCCTCATGGCGCGCGAGGGTTCGGTGGCGGCCATGAGCATCGTCGATCGCGTGAAGCGCGAGGCGATGTTCAACGCGACGTCGGTCCAGACGCCGCCGAACAACGTCGATCAGGAATAGGAAACTTGACGCTCTAGGACTACAAGTTATTATTACAACCATTTTACTCGGACACGCTCATCGCCAGTACTGCGCCCAGCGGTGAGTCGTCTCGAAAATTTGTGGGAACAATGCGTTCGTGGACTCGTTTATGAGCACCTGGAAGTGCTGCATCGCCGCCTCGTCGTCGAGGTCGAGCGCAAACTTGGACTCGAGCTTCAGCAGCGCCTTGTCCAAGTCCGTGCTGATGTCCGGGATGTTGGCGTCAGCCATGAGACTGAACAGGTTCAGGATGAGGACCACGCTCTTGCGCAGGATGTTATACGCCTCGCAGCAGTATGTCTTGAACTTGCCGAAGTACTCGCTCTCCGTGCCGCCCATGGCCTCGACCATCTCCTTGCACAGCTTCATCGGCGGCGGGAAGATTTTAGGATCGCGGCCCATGATGAACCCAAAGTCGATGTGGAACATCCTGCCATCCGGCGCGAGCATCAGGTTATCGAGGTGACGATCGCCCACCCCGAGGATGTAGGTGATCACGCAGTACCCCGCGCAGCTCTTGACGAACGACATGAGCGACTCGTGCGAGCAACCGTAAGGACCGTCGGGATCCGGGTTGTTCAACGCGATGAACCGCGTCAGCGTCTTGTGCTCAGCCAGGATATCGGCCACGGCTTGCGACGGGACAAACTCGATCAGTCCGGTGTCGCTGCCGGTGGCCAGCACCCTGTACGGGGTAAGCTTCAGATCCAGGTTCTCGCGTCTAAGTAATCGGTCCATCAGCGAGATCATCTGCACGCAAAGCTGATCCTGCCTGAGGTCGTCGCCCTTCTTGAAGATCATATTTGCCCGCCCGTTGCTGGTGGTGCGAAACGCGAGCTTCAGCGGGCTGAGGGCGGATTTGAACACCTTACTCTCGTCCGGCACGATACCGCTCACGTTGGACGTTGGATCGATCGGCAGGGGAAGAGCTCGGGTGAAGGATGCCAGCTCGCTGCAGGACCCGTCGTCGGAGAGAATCGTCCTGAGCCTCTCAACCTTCTTCGGCTGGCCCCTCATGCCGCTGAGCTCCCGCGTGATTGCCGTCAACTGGGCCATCAGTTCGCTCTGCCTCCTGAGACTGTCCCATAGTTCCTCGCCCTTTGGGCCCATAGCCATGCACGCCTCCTCGAGGAGCTGGTGCGTGTGCGATGAGCGCGGCGCGAAGCTGGGATCCTCCCACTCCACCACCAGATACCAGTGCAAAAAGTTTGCCAGAACCGGGTTCACAACCGCCCGATTCACCAAGAACCTCGCGAGCTGGCTGTCATCCTCGCTCTCGTACCTCAGGGCCTGCACTAGTTGCAGCAGATAGCACAACAGCTCGTCGTCCGCGGCGTCGGAGAGGACGGAAACCGCGTACTTTCTCACCTCCGAGTCGGTGAACGTCGGAGAGAGCAGCTCCAGCGCCGACGCGGGGTCGATGGGTGCCCACTGATACATGAGCTCGATTGAAGCCCTCGCCTCCTCGCTGTCCCCCCAGTCCACGCTCTTGAGAAACTTGGTCAGAGCTCCGGACTCAGTGCGGAGCGAAAACCTAAACTTCCACAGCAGAGCCTTGTGCTCCGCTCCCAGGAGTCTCGTGGGTGGTAACGCGATGGCTGTTGCCAGGCTCCTCCTCTCCTCGCCGTTTGGTTTCAAATCGTGATCCACCACCCCGCGCGCCACGCTGCGCGTCAGTTTCTGGTGCTTCCGCTCCGTCGGGTTCTCCAGTCCCAGGTTGACCTCGCTGTCGATGAGCCATATGAGCTGGTCCCACTTGGTGTTGTGCGAAGAGAGAGGCGTCTGTTCCTGGAAGATCACCGGAGCCGAGAAGGTCGGTAGCTCGACGCGGATCTCGAGTTGCCCGCTCGCGAACTGCGCCGCCCTCTGCGCCTTCTGGATCTCACCAATGCGCGCGAACGTCAGCTTGTCCAGCCAGTCGAGCTCCGGCATCTCGCCCTGCTCGTAGCTCTTCAGCCTCGCCTCGATTTTGCCCAAATCCCCCAGGCGCTGGGACGACGTCTCGGTCGACATCGCCTCCTTTGCGATGACGCCCCCGTGCGTGCGCTCGAGGAACATGCGCTGATTCCCCCTGCGAAGCGACTGTTTCTCGTCGAACATGCGGAACGTCGCCCTCCCGATGACCTCGCGGCGAAGGATGTCCCTCGCGTCGTGGACCTTGATTTCGAGCCACGCCTCGGCGGACAGATCTCGATACTTGAGAGGGAAGAAGAGGGTCTCTGACCAGTCCACCGAACCGTCCTGGTACAGCGCCGCGGCGGTGCTGATGGCCGTCGTCAGGGGCTGGTTCTCGGAGAAGAGCTGGAAGCTGACGCTCAGCTCGGTTCGCCCCTCTCTGGTCAGGTGGTCCGCGGGCAGTCGCCCATGCAGCCCGGCGACCTTCAGCCTCACGTCGAGGTCCACATCGCTGCTCAGAAACACCCCGACGGAGTTTGGCTCCGTCATGTGGGCAGAGAGAGCGTCGCCCGCTTCTCCTCTTGTGGGTCCCCCTCCAGCTCTGGGCCCCTGGTTGTGTCTCCAGGCGGTCGAGAATTTCGAGGATGTTGAAATCTGCCGTTGGAGAGTAACAACGCGAAGAAGGCACCCCGCCCCGCCCCGGCCCTCACACTGCAGAGGCGCGACGGACGTACCGGCGCCGATACAGGCGACATGGACATGGTCGCGATACTTCATAGGAAAGGTGATAGGGTGAGGTAGTGCCGATAGGCTAGGGAAGAGGTTGCAACAGAGCGCCATGGCGGGGCACGCGAGCGTCGTTGAGGAGGAGTGGCTTAGGTCCGTGGACCACCTGCGGGACATGGCTCGCCAGAACGAGGAAAGCCTTTTGAAGAATAAGAGGCTGACATCTGTGCTGAGCGTCCCGAACCGGGAACTCATCGACGGCATCGAGCACGTCGTCCCCGCCCTGGACGAGCGCAGAGCCGCGTGGGCGAAGGACATCGCGTTCCAGCGAAGGCTCCTCGACGAGCGTTTCAGCCGGATAGACCAGAGCCGCGAGGACGTGGTGCACTTCCAAGATATCGGGATGAATTCGACGGAGGACGAGGAGCACGAACGGCGCGTGGAGGCGGCGGCGGCGGCCAGGATGCTCAAGAGGCGTGGCAAGGGCAACAAGGCCCCAAAGGTGCTGGGGGTCCTCGAACTCCTGCGAGTAAAAACCGGCGGCGGCGCGTCAACCTCCGTGTTGGCCCCGCCCCCTGACCTTCTGCAACACAAGAAGAAGCCCAAGCTCCACGATGGAAAGGCGGCCGAGGCACTCACGCGCATGAAGCAGCGTCGCAACGAGGAGTTCATCGAGGCTAAGGTTTGTCGCGAGAGGGAAGCCGCGGAGGCGCTCGTCCGCAAGGAGGAGGGGGAGCGGCTGTCGCACGAGGAGGAGGAGGCCAGGAGGAACAACACGGTCAAGTCAAGAGCCGCCCGCGCCGCTGCGGCGATGGCTAAGATGCGTAAGGTGGGTAGGGAAGTCGCCATGGGAAGGAAGGTGGCGACGGCCGTGCAGGATAACTCGACGGAGGCCATCGCGGCGAGGGAGGCTGAGCGCGCGCAGCAGGAGGCATCCGAGCAGCTCATCGCCGCGGCTGAAGCACTGGAGGCGGAGGAAAACGAGGCTTCGCGACAGAGCAGGGAGATGCGCGAATTACGCGACAAGCTATCGCACGCACAAGCCGCGGCGGATGATGCAACACGGATGTCGCTTCACGCGGAGGAGATCATCACCGACCTCATCGAAGACGGTCAGGAAGACGCCGCGGAGATGGCTTCCCAAACCGTCGAGGCGTGGCGGGCTCGCTCGATTGCTCTTAAAGCTGAGGCGGGTGTCATGCGTGCGGAGTACGAGGCGCTCGAAGAACGATACGGGCTGGCGGAGGGCCGAAGGGCCCAAGCAGAGGCGCAGCTTGAATCTCAGAACCATCTTCTGAACGTGCTCAAAGGCGATGTTCTGGAAAAAGATTCAGAGGCTGATGTCGCGAGAGCAGCACGAGCAAAAGTCATGGTGCACATTGCGAACGAGGTCATCTCGTACATATACAGCGCTGAGGCGAACGATGACCGGCAAGCTGTCACTGAAATAGTCGGAGCGGCTGCCGAACTCGGCGTGATGTCGGACGCGGCTGAGACTTTTGTTTCTCGCATCGACGAGGCTTCGGAGCGAGCTTCAGACACCGTCGCAGCCTCTCTCGCAGCCGCCCACGCCGCTAACAAGGCCGCAGCATCTGAGGTCAGCGCCCGCTCCGATTTAGCCGCAGCGCAAAAGAATGCGGATGAAGCTCGAGATCGCCTTCGTTTGGCTCTAACTGAGATGTATGCTGCCTCGTCAAACGCAGCGGCTGGGTGCGAGGTGACGCTTGCTCATGACGCATCCGCAAGCTCAGCTAAACGCCTCGTCGCCGTCGTTGGGGCTCCGATGATGTCAGCTATCTTCATCCCGGGGAAGACTAGGGTGTGCAAGGTCAAGGGCGGGTTCAACTTAATCGGTGCGAAGGTGCCTGCCGGAGAGGATCGAGAGAGTCCACCGGAAGACTTGATCAACCTCCTGTCGTTGGCGTTGCCACCGGCTCCTCGGGAAGGCGAATACAACCTCGAGGAACTTGTCACCGAGCGAGTAAAGGCGACTAAGCGAGGGGTAGAATCCACCAAATCGGTGATACAAGCGTCGACGCTGGCAAAGAGAACAAAGAAGTTGGCAGCGGTTGCGAAGAAACTCGGTCTCGTCTCTGAAGAGGCTGGTGATGCCAACCCGGCGTTTGTGACCTCAGTGTTCAAGCCTCCCGGTTCTCAGTCGGCAAAACCCAAGCCGAAAGCCATTTCTACCGTGGACAGAGCACCTAAGGCCGCTGCAAAGAAGGCTGCTGACGTCAAGCTCGAACCCCTTGTTCGCGTCCGCGTGGCTGTGGAGCGGTTCAATAGAGCGCACTTCACCGCGTCTCGGGCGGAGGAGGCGATTCGCGCCGCACTGGACGATCTCGTGTCTGCGTTTGAGACGGCACCCGTGAAGAGGCGAGACGCGGACACGTTCGCGACCAGGGCTGAGTTGTTCGAGATTCGCAGAGTCATGGTGGAAAGGGTATTTCTTGTTGGCGTGCGCCAAATGGCGGAAGTGCAGCCTCGTATCACGCGATTGCAACAGACATCAGTCGACCCAAGAGAAGCTACGATGGCACTCTTAGAGGCTAGCAACTCTGCCTATGGCGCCGTGGCGGTTGAGGCCGAAGTTGTTGTCGGTGAGTATCGAGGAAAGATGAAGGCTGCGACCGCGGCACTGTCAGATGCTGAGAAAAGTGTCGCCGCTGCTCTGGACGCTTTGAGCGAGGCTGAAGCTGCTGAGCGAATCGCAAAAGATGAACACCTCGCCGCAAAAGACAGAAGGGCACGTGGAGAAACGCGACTCAAAAACCTCTTGCAGGTGATGAAAGAAGACAAGGGCATCATTTGGAAGGTTGAGATCGATGCACCAAAGGTCGATGCCGCGAAGGAAGCGGTTGAGGCACTGCGAGAAGTCGAGCTATCTGCGAGCCTGGCATCCAAGGAGGCAACCAAGAAAATTGAGAAAGCACGCCAGGCCATACCTGAGGCTGAGGCTTTCATCCCACCTGCCGCTGTTGCGCGCGAGCATGCAAGCAGAGTCCTCGCATCTATCGAAGAGGAGAGGGATGACATACGTCGGCTGGTGTCCGCAGCTTTAACAGCACTCAAACTTGATGCCGAGGGTGAACGTCTAGCGATCATCGCAAAAGACGCAGCCGCTGAAGCCGCCGTCGCCGGTGAGAGCGACGCGGACATTCATCGTCTGGCCGTCGAGGCCGCGACTGCTGCATCCAAGTCAATATCCGAGGCAGCACAGGAACGCGCCGTTGAGGCTGCAGAGGCCGCAACCGCCGCCAACGCTGACATTGCCGCTGCGGATGCTGAAGTTGTATCGTGCAAGGCTGCGGTTGAGGCTCGCGAAGCAGACCTTGCACTGGCCAAGTACGAGATGACTCGCGCGCGAGATGAAGAACGTCGAAATCTGGCCGCTGAGCGCGAGGCTAAGATCGCGGAGCCCGTCGCAAAGCAGACCAAACCATCGCCAGAGAAGCCAAAGCGGCAGGTTAAAAACCCACGAGCACTTGCCAGATTTAGGATGGCTGTGAGACTTGTGATTGCTTCCATCGCTTTCGTCACACCGGCGCAACGAGCCGCGGCGGAGGTTGCGGAACTGCGTCGTAAAATCGTAGAGGCTGAGAGATCTCTCGAGGCTGCGATAGACGACGCAGAGTATGCCCGTAGAAAGGCTAAAATCGCCGAACGTCACTGCGAGGATGCGAGGAGGGGGGCAGCCGCGCTTCGAGAAAGGGCCAACGCCATCACAGAGAGGGAAAGCAGGGACAAGAAGCGGGCATCCAAAGCCACTTTCGTTCGCAAGGTGAGTGACGTCGACTCCCTGGCTGATTCGATCCTTGCCGAGAAACACGCGGAAGAAGCGGTGCAGCGGGTCACGGAGACGCTGGATGCTGCTCGCGATGCGGCGGCGGCGGCGAAGAGTTCCGTGGAGCAGACGTCTCAGGCTGTGCGGGACGCGGAGAGCACCCTCGAGTCTGCTAGGTCGGATCTCGGCGAGAAGAGAGATGCCGGCGCACTCGCAGAGGCAGAAGCGCGTTTCGCTGAATCGCACGCTACTGCAGAGAAGCTTCGTGCCGAAGGACCGGGCCTGGAAGCCGCTGTCGCCGCTGCGGATGAGGCTGCAACCAACGCCATGGAGCTTCGCGACGAGCTGAGGCGGGTGCACGAGGACCACGAGCGACGGGTTAAACGCGCAGCCGGCACCCTTCGCGCGGCGCGTGAGATGTCTGAAGCATCCACGCAGAGGCATGCAGCGGAGCTTAAACGTTTGCATGACGCGGAGCGAGCCTTGAAGAGCGCGAGGAAGGTATTAGCAGAGGCGACAAAACTGCGAGAGAAAGCTGAAGACAAGGCGGCAAAAGAAGCAGAAAGGCGGCGTCGCATGGTCGAGCTCGACAAGAAGGCACGCCAAAGAAAGCGTGAAAAGACGGTGAAGGCAAGCGACATTGTCGCTGATGATAATTCGTCGCGAGCAGTCGACGATTCGCGTCAGATGAAGCAGCCGGAACTCACCGAACTGGATGTCGAGGTGATCCATCGCATGTTTGAGGAGGCTGACGCGAGCGAGGCGGAGGGCATGCGGGAGAAACATCGGGATGACGAGGCCGCCATGAAGCATCGTCACTCCAAGGAGATGTATACACTGGCGGACTGGCACCGTCGCGGCGGCGGTGCGGCTCCGAGACACTTATCAAGACGGAAGCACGAGCCCGGAAAGATGGTGGATACCCTCATGCAGAATTTCAAAGAGGACGTGTTCCGTGGCGGATCCGTGGCGACGCGGTTCGAGGGCGGTAACTCGTTCGGTCCACCCCCGGACCACGCCGTGGACAAGGTTTTGAGGCGACAGATGATGTCGCGCGGGGATTGGCTGCCGGAGATGGACGACCAGGACAAGCCGCCCGGCGTTGCGACAAACGAACTGGCCCGGAGGCACGCCGAAGAGACGAAAGCTGCGGGCCAGGCGCGACGAGAGGAGCAGCGCCGGCACGTGGCGTCGCGAGAGGCGCGAAAGGAAGACTTCATTCGAAAAGCGAGCGAGGAGAGGAAGCGGGAGAAATTAGAAGCCGTCAAGGCGTTGTTAGGTAGGCAGTAGAGAAGCACACCGGTAGGAGCGATTAAAAGTGAGAAAGTTCACGTCGCTTTGGATTCGATTCGGCACGAAGGGCTGGCGGGATCTCGCTGGCCAGTTGGCGCGCTCCCAGGCGTCTACGCATAATCAGAAGAGACCGCACCGCTGCATCGGTTGCACCATGGCCGCTCTCGCCACCTCGCTCTCCGCGATCGCGCGCGTATCGTCGAATGCCCCTTTGAAGCGTCAGCAGCGTAACCAGCCTCGCGGTGAGTGCTCCAACCCCCGCGCGCGATGACCGCGATGATCCGATAATATCTGTTTTGGTTCTGACGTGCCGATCCCTGTCTCATCGCAGCACGCGCCCATCGCGCTCGGGTCATCTGCGCGTCCGCCGATGGACCCATCGTCATCGCGGGTGCGACCACTCAAACCGGCAGGCTCGTCGCCGGCCTAGCGGTCAAGGCGTACGGGGGCGCGAACGTCACGCTCGTCGTGAACCAGGATGCCCAGGAGGGATACTGGCCGGAAGACATGCCCGACGACATCGTGGAGAAGAGGATGTACGCCCCCGCGCCCGAGCTGGTGAAGTCCAAGCTCGTGGACCCGAGGAGCGCGGGTGATGCGCTCAAGTCGGCGAAGCAGGTGGTATTCTGCGCGGAGTGGGGCGCCACGCAGGCGGAGCTCGCCGAGGAGCTCCTTCCGTCCGTCGGCTCGGGGACGAGGGTCGTGATGCTCTCCCGCGTCGGCATCAACCGGAAGGACAAGGTGCCCTTCGAGGAGCAGAACAAGCCCCCGAAGAAGCTGCAGGAGGTAGCCCTCGGGCTGAAGCTACCCACGGGTGAGAACTCCGGCCAGCCCGGTACCCTGGACGGCTTCGGCAACGCCGAGAAGATCCTCACGGCCGCGGCGGCGAAGCAGGGCTTCTCGTCGCACATCGTCCGCAGCGGCGAGCTGAGGGGGAACGGTCCTCTGCTCCTCGCGGATCTTTCGGCCCGCTTGGTGGATAACCTGTACGACGTCAAGTACCAGGACCTGTACTTCAAGAAGGGCGACGAAGGTCAGGGGTACACCAAGCGGTTGAACCTCGCGGCGACCCTGCTGAGGATGGCCACCGTCGACTCCACCCCGCCCGCCGACTGCGCCGCGCTCAGCGTCGTGTGCGAGATGATCGATCCGTTCGGTCTGCTGGGAGAGAAGACCCTGACGGAGCCTACCGGGGTGGAGAGAAGGAAGGGTTACGACATGGCAAAGGGTAGGGCGCCCGCGCCCATCGCCGACGAGATCATCGACGATCTCATCGCAGCCCTTTGATCTGAGAGGCGACAAACTACGCCCGCTAACATTACATAAATATTTTATTCCTCGTCGTCTGAGCTCGACATGTCACTAATATCTCCCAACAACTCGTCCATCATGCCTCCCCTCTGAAACGCGGTCTCCGTCGTCTTCTGTTTCTTGTTAGCCTGCGCGAGCCCGTCAGCCACGGACCGCTTGAGTTGCTCCGCCTGCTCGGCAGCCTCCCGGTCCAACCGAGCGCGGGTTTCTTCTTTGGTCTCAGCCTTCATCCTCGCCGCCCTCTCCGCCTCGCTCTGCGCCCTCTCCATCCTGAGCTCAGCCGCCATCTGCAGCACCCCACCCGGTGCATCCGCGGCTCCAATCGTCGTGGTACCGCACGCGGCCACCACAGTTTTCTTCTCCGGAAAGAACTCCCCGTCAACCTCGGCGTCCGAGAGAGCGGCGAGGATCTTATTTCCTCGAACGACCCTCCCAACCACCTGTTGCTTGCCGTCGAGATGAGACGCCGGACCGAGCGTGATGGTGAACTGCGCGGAATCCGGGAACAATGAGATGATCCCCGCTTCGGAGTGGGTCAGACGACGGCTCTCCTCGACCTTCACGCCCCCCTCCTTCCCTGGAGGCCCGCCGTCGAGGCGGACCGAATCGACGATGCGAAAGAATTCCGTCCCCTGGTACGAGACCTCCTTCCCGCCCCTTCCCTTCCCTGATCCCGTGCACCGCAGGACGAACTCACGCGACGCCGACGGTGCGATATCCTCGAATACCTCCGCGACGATGGTGCCCAACGACTCGGAGTCGGCCGTCAAGTCCATGTACACGTGAGGCCTATTCGCATCGGCACGGGGCAACCCAGCTGAAGTCGTAGCGGCCGCCTCCTCTGCTCTCCGTTCCAGTTCAGGATGCTGTCCCGTGGCCTTGAATATGGCCATGTTCTTGCGCAGCTCAGCAGTAGTGTAGGAGCTACCCTTCTCCTTGCCGCGATGGCTGATCTGCACGCTGTCGAACTTCGTCATGTTGGCGGCGTGGGTGTCAGAGTGTCAGAGTGCCTTTTTTCTGGGGCGCCCGTTGTTGACACGCACACATTTGAAACGCGCGATGGGGGCTCGGGCGGTGGTCGTCCATGTGGTGTTCCTCCTCCTCGCGTTAGCGCGGGGGGCTGAGGGCCAGGCCGACCTGAGCGACTTCAACGCCCCCACCCTCGGCCGTCGCGTCGCGGGCCTGCAGCTGGCGCTGTGGAAGTACTACAGCAGGCTCTACTCGATACCGAATCTTGACGGTAAACCCCCGGACCTGGTGACGTGGATGACGCAGGTGAACAAGCCCGGGACGTTCGGTATCTGGCCCGAGGTGCAGCTCATGGGCTCCGATGTGGCGCCGGCCTTCCCTTACTACGACGGACGGACGTACCAGGACCGGTGGGCGGCGAGGATAACCGGCAACCTGTTCATCGAAAAAACAAACACGTACACGCTGGAGCTGGAGAATAGGGAGGGCGCCAAGCTGTGGGTGGACGGTAGTTTGGCGGTGAACAACGAGTTCAGCGTCCGCGAGACCGGGGAGACGGACATGAGGACCAAGCACGCGCACGTCTACCTCAGCGCGGGGTACCACCACGTTCGCATCGAGTTCTTCGTGGACCAGACGTGGACCGGACTCCGGTTCTGGTACGGCGCTCCGGGCGTGCCGAGGATGATCATACCCGCGTCCGCGTTCTCCCTGCCGGATGCGTCGTGCTGCCTGTGCATGTGCAAGAGGGGCCAGTGCAGGATAGCGGACTACGGCAACAAGATCGTGGACTGCCTCTGGCCGACGGATGCGGGACCGACGGACTTTTTACGGCCGCTCGGCAACGAGGCGACGCCGGATCCGAACGACGCCGGGACGTGCAAGGAACCGTGCGAGGACCCGGGCTCGGCGTCGGCGAAGGACACGAGGCAGGCGTCGCCGCATTTTTACTACGGGCAGTGAGGCGCGGAAGTTGTTAGACTTAGTATCGTTAGAGCTAAAAGGTAGGATTGATAACGCGAGAGGTATTAGTCGCTGTCCTCTCCGTCGTCGTCGTCGTCCGTCTTGGACTTCTTCGGCGCCCTTTTGGCCGCCTCCCTCTCCTCCGCAGCCTGCCTCCTCTCCCTCTTCAGGCCCTTCATTTTCATGTACGCCAGCTCCTCCAGTCCGGTTTGCTTCTCCACGTAGATGCGGCCAACCTTGCCCTCCAGCGAGTCGTGCTCCACGTTCTTGACCTTCTTTCCAATCTTCGCCCTGGCGTACGCGTGCTTCTTGACGTCCGGCGGCGGGTCCTGGTGCCTGCCCACGACGAAGTCGAACGACGGGCCCATCTCCTCCAGCTCGCACTTGGGCAGCCTCGTGCCGCTCTTCTTGTACCTGATGACGCACTGGCGGAACATGACGGCGTCCTCCAGCGCCGTGCAGATGATCACCCTGTCCACGCCCTTGAGGTTGATCCTACTCGCGGGTTTACCCCTGAAGATGTCCATCAGGATGTTCTTCGCCATCACGAGCGCGGGCTCCGTCTCGAACCTGTCGCCCAGGAACACCATGCACGGCTTGGAGCCCAGCACCGCGCCCTTGCCGACCGACCCGAACTCGTCCATGGACTTGTAGTTCCTCACCATCAGCTCGACCATGTCGAACAGGTGATAGTCGAAGAATCGACCGAGGGTGAGGCAGTCGGGGCGCTTCTTCTGGTGGGTGCCCAGCACGAACGCGCCCGCATCAGCCTTCTGCGCGAAAAACTCCAGGGATGTCTCGCCGCCGCCCTCGAAGGGTCGGATGCCGTCGTTCTTGCGGGTCATTTTGTGGCACTCGCCCTTCTTCAGCACCGAGAGGTCGGTGATGAGGTTCTTCAGAACCTGGCTGCTCTTGCCGCCGTGGAGCATGACGCACATCTTGCCCTCGGTCTCCACGAGCTTTGGCGCTTTCTTCATGAGAGCGCGCTTGCCGAGGTTGGTCTTGGCCTTCTTGAGGACCATGTTGACCGTGGACGACGGGTCCGCGATTTGCGGGTCGAGGTTGTCGATGTCCATGGTGCACGTCGAAAGGTTCACTCGTCGCGGTTCACTCGCGTCGTGCTCAACCTCTTGTGCCGGTCCGATGTGATTCTGTTGGCGCCGCCGCCGCCGCCCAATTTTCCTGGTTTGGATTTGTCGATCAAACTTGAAACCAGAGGCTTTCACCTGTTTTTCTTTCAAAGTCGACTAAGCTAATTCAAGGGAGATACGCGTACTTCCCAGCCGCGAGATCCACCTCCTCCCAGGCGTGCACCTCCTCGAGCTCCATGCGGTCAGCCTCGGGCGGTGCCAGCTTCTGTCCCCGCGGCGCCACCGCGCTGAGACCCGCCGCCGTCACCGCGCCGAAGAAGGTGAACACGGCCAGGCCACCCGAATACGCAACCAACGAGTGGAAACCAGACCTGAGACAGAGGGCGAGGTACCACCCGGCACCCGCGACGAAACCCACGCCTTTACCTCGCGCGTACTGCGGGAACGACTCGACGGCCACGAGCGTAGGGACGGTTCCAAGTCCGGCGGCGTGGAACCACGCAAACGCAGTCGCCGCGACGTACTGAGCAACGGAGGCGCCCTCCGCCGCACCCGAGCCAAACACGGGTGCGGCGCCGAAGAAGAGCGGATTAAGCGTGATGGCGATGACGAGGTTGGCCACCGTCGCGCCCGCGAGGCTCACCAGCAGAGCGATGCGTCGGCCCGGTCCTGATTCACCGAGGAGCCACATGCAAGCCACGCATCCAAAAGCCTGCGACGTCGTAAACACCGCCGCGACCTCATCCGGCGACCCGTTCGTTCTGCTCATGGAGTAGTTGACTCCGTGCATCGCCAGGCTGCATAGCCCGCCGAGCTGTTGCATGGCCATGAGGGCGAGCCCCGCCAAGAGGGGCTGCGAAAGATGCCGCTGGGTGAAGAAGTTGAGCACCGAGAACCGTTGCTCCTCCCTCACCGGCGGCGTGAGACGAACCGAGTGCATCACCGTCTTGGCCTCCTCCTCCACCTCCACAGACGTCACCGCCAGCGCGCGTAGCACGGCGAGGGACCTGTGCACACCGACCGAGTTATCACGCGACGCGAACCACCTCGGGCTCTCGGGCGTCGTGCCAACCACCGCCGCGTACAAAACACTGTACACCGCACCTGCCACGGCGAGCACCCCGTAGTCCACCCACTTGCCTACCAGAGCGACTGCGATCTGCGCGAGGACCCCGAGTGAGAACGCGAGCTGACCGAACGCGACGAGCTGACCGCGGGAGGCTTTCGTGGCGGTCTCCGCAACCAGCGTCGGGGTCACCGCCGACGACATCCCGGCCGCCGCGCCCGTGAGCGCCCTTCCGAAAAGAGCGAGGGTGCTGTCCGCGCCACCCAGGGGAATGGCGATCCATCCGATGGCGGCGATCGCTCCCGACGCGCGCATCGCACCGCGTCGGCCCATCGAATCCATCGCCCACCCGCCCAAGACGGCACCGAAGACTGCGCCCGCGAGCAACGCGTTTTCTAAATTTACCAAGTCGTCCCCGTCCACCGCGCCGCCGTCGCAGTCCACGAACGCCCCAACCTTCGGTTCATCGGACTCGGTGCACACCAGCGTGTTGTACGCCGCGCGCGTGTACCCCAGCGCGAGACCGGCGCCGAACGGACCGCCCGCCGCCACCACCAACGTGCACACGCCGCTCCACCAACCCATCCACCACCGCGGCGTGGGTGCACTCGGCGGACTGCGGCACCCCACGCCACCACCGCACTGCGTGGGGTCGGGGCCGCAGTGCTGCCTGTCCCGCCACCTGCCCTTCTTGTTCTTGCCCCTGAGCCTGTTGCTCCACCCGAAGAACGACGCCGCCTCCCATGGCGCGCGTCCGTCTCCCTTGGCGAACATGGCCGCGTCCCTCGCGTCGCCGTCGTCGTCCGAGGTGCCCATCGCCGCGCCCCCCCGAGGATACACCGTGAACTGCTCGAGCTCACGGTCCTTGCGGCCCGTGACGGTGGGTTCGGTGTCATCCTTGTCGTCGGATAGGTCGCTGTATCCGGGTGACGAGCCACTCCGCGAGCCACTCCGCGCCACCCCCGCGTGGTGACCGGAGGTGGCGCGGCCCGATGGAATGAGCGGCTCTCGGACACCTCGGTCCGGGGAGCGGAGCTGTGGAAAGCACGCGACGGTCTTACCGCCGATGCATCGCACGGGCGAGGCTGGGCCCACGTTGTCGTCGCGTGAGCCCATCGCGATGGAACCGACGAAGCGAAGGTCGTGTCGCGTCGTCGAGCTCGCGTTCGCGTTCCGCGCGGACTTGTTCTGTCGGTTACAAACAAGATTCGCCGGACTTTTCGTTGGCGCGGCTCGTAAATTATCCATCCTACATGAATACACATACACATGTGGAATTAAATACGGAGATACAAACAAACTCGACGATGTCTGACTAATTAACATGTCTAAAATGGGGTCGGGTTTGGTGCCGGCAGGAAGTGTGACAAAGGTCCTGAAGGTCGTGACAAACACGTGGCCCGCGAGCCGACGGAAGTAGAAACCCGAAGAAGGAGCCACAACGTCGCGCACTGCTCCCAGTGCCGAACACCATTCTCGGGCGCTCCCTCGCTCGACTCCACACCTCCGTCACAAACATGGTGAAGATGCACGTCACGTACTGCGGTGGCTGAGGTGAGCTCCATCGCCCACACGTCCCAACGCGGCGGGCCCGGGAAATCTTGAAAAAGCGACAGGGACCCCGTTTTCCCCCGGCCGAACCAACCCGGACGCCGGTCTTC
>Ga0115571_1000244_pt1 | contig 41259 bp, 45 predicted proteins | sample COGITO_mtgs_1205_FD_87293 | JGI IMG/M metagenome (GOLD analysis project Ga0115571, IMG submission 87293) | Pelagic marine microbial communities from North Sea - COGITO_mtgs_120531 | ecosystem: Environmental > Aquatic > Marine > Epipelagic | place: Germany:Helgoland, sampling site Kabeltonne...
CTCCTGTATCCATTATTGAATCGCAACCTTATGTAGATATGAATGAAACAGGGATATCTAAAAATTTCGTGGACACCCTTTATGGCTATGAAAGCGGTTGGGGATTTACTTATAATAGTGTTGGAACAAAAATTGATTCTATTGATTTTGGAATAGACCATCAATTATCGAATCATTATAAACAAGATATTCACCAAATACAAAATTATGTGACCCCGTATGGTATTGGTCTCAGCCTTGGATCTTCTGGTTTCAGATGGGTTTACGATGTCACTGACTACTTACCTTTATTTAAAGATACTTTAGAAATATCTGCAGGTAATCAACAAGAATTAATTGATTTAAAATTTGTATTTATTCACGGAACTCCACCAAGAGATGTGCTTGACTTTAAAACTATTTGGAGAGGTGATTACGGACATGCAAACATTGCTAACGATATTTCTATGCCTGCTGTAGATGTGCCTTTAACTCCAAACGCCACAAATTACAAGCTTAAAACTAGAACTACTGGACATTGGTTTGGAGGGTTTCAGAATTGCGCAGAGTTTTGTCCTAAACTCCATCATTTAAAAGTAAACGGGACCAAAGAATTTGAATGGTTAAATTGGAAAGAGTGTTCTGATAATCCAGTCATCGCTCAAGGGGGTACCTGGATTTACGATAGGGCAGGGTGGTGTCCAGGTACTTTTGGAACCACTTACGACCATGAAATAACCCCATTAATTAGCTCAGGTGATACTTCTGTGAATATTGATTATGGGATGGAAGTTACTAGTGGTGGGATGGAAGGAAATTACAGAACTACAGTACAGATGGTTTCCTACGGGGATTATAATTTTCAAAACGATGCAGGAATAGTAGATGTACTAGCACCCAACGAATGGGAATTTCATAATCGAATTAATCCGATTTGTGACCAGCCAAAGATATTGTTAAAGAATACAGGCGAGCAAAATTTAATTTCAGTAGAATTAGATTACTGGATTTGTGGTGGTCCGCATGAAACTTTTACATGGAATGGACAATTAGAGTTCGATCAAGAAATAGAAATAGAGCTACCTATATCTAGTCAATCTTTTTGGAATCATTCACAGTTTTGTAAAGATTTTCATGTAGAAATTATGCAAGTCAATAGTGTTGCAGATGAGTGCTTGGAGAACAACCACTACCAAACTACCTTTGAAGTTCCCCCTGTTTATCCGGAAGATTTAGTTCTTTGGGTTAGAACCAATGCAGCAGGAAATGAAACGAGGTTATATCTTAAAGATGTAGATGGAAACGTAGTGTTTTCAAAGACAAATTACCAAAGTAATACCCTTCACAAAGACACAGTTAATTTACCAACTGGATGTTATAAAATAGAGTTGAACGATACTGGAGAAGATGGACTAGATTTTTTTGCCAATAACGATGGAACTGGTTTTTTTCAAATTAGAAAACTAACAAGCGCTCCTTTGGCTGGTTTTGAGTCAAATTTTGGTAAAAACATCATTCATTACTTTACTGTTGGCTACGGATTATCTATTAACGAAACGAATCATAAAGTTCGTTTTAGTTGCTATCCTAACCCCGCAAGAGAAGTCTTAAATGTAGCTTCTGTAGGCTTTACAGGGGACATTAAAGTTCAAATATTTGACGCTTCAGGAAGAAGGGTTTTTCAAGAAATGTGGCCTTCTAATTATTTAAACAACACCAAGAAAGTTGATATTTCTAATTTTGAAAATGGGGTTTATATAATTCAGATGTCGGATAATTTCAACACAAAAACACAAAGGTTTATTCACCAATAGGGAGTGTTTAGAATCAATCTTTAAAAAATATTTGGTCTTGAATTCCCTTATCGTCGATAAATATATCGGCACCAATTTTAACTCCGGTTCTAACGGTATGAAATTTTACTCCCCAAGATTTTAGTTGGTTAACAGTAAAGAAAAAATAATTTTTGCCACTTACAGAACCCCTTGCAGTATCAATTATAATGGTATTCCCTTCTTCATACAGCTCGTTAACTTTTTCAATTCGCTTTTTTTTAGGAGTGGAATCATTGTAGTTATTACCATCGGTATTACACAAGGTTCCATCAAGATCAAAACAATAAACCATAGTTTTAAAAAATTATTTAATTTAACTGATCATTTAAGAATTCAAATATAAATTTTTAATAAAAACAAGATGCAAAAACTCATTACATACATACTACTATTTTTTTTAATAGTTATTTTATCTTTTAGTTGTAATAAGAAAAAGTACGGTAATGTGAGTTTTTGGCAACAAACAGGTAGCGGTTTTGGAATTATTAATGTTACCATAAATGATAAAACTTCCAGTATTACATCGGAACATAATTCAGATCCTGGATGTGAATCTTTAACAACAGCATTTTTCTCTAATCTCGAAGAAGGAGTCTATAATTACGCTGCATTTGACGGAACCAATTCGTGGTTGGGGACGGTTACTGTTTTAGAAGGCTGCGTGTCTGTAGAACTTAATTAGTTATTTTTAAAATAAAATACAGTCTCACCAATAGATATTATTAATTTTACAAAATGGATATACTAGATTTTGAAAACAGCACCTATAGTGTTAACCTTAGAAAGTTAACCAGAAAGTCAAGATTAGGTTTTGGTTATAGAGATATTAAACATATAACTATTCAAGATATTATGATTATGAATAAGCATAAAGAGCTTATAAAAATATATTTTGGTTTAGGGAAAATTAATTTTACAGACGATATTTTAGATGAGTTAGGGATTAGTGAAGATATGAGAATTGAAAAACCGGGTAAAATTGAAGATTATGATAAGAGAGATATTCAGGTTGCTAAAGCCTTAAAAGTTGTAAAAGAGAGGAGAAAAGAAGAAGTTGCTGCTTTTAGAGAAATGGCCAGGCAAATGAGGGAAGATCAAAAAGAGGTAAAGGTCAAAAAGGTGGACTAACAAATATTTTTCTAATTAATACTTCATTTTTCAAGTTCAATTTTATAAAATATATTCCTTTAGAAATATTAGGTAAACTAAAATTAGAGCCATAAAATATTTCTATTATTTGCCCATTCAAATTTAAAAGTTCAACTGTTTTTAAGTTTTCATTTTCAACATGATTTAACGAAATAGTATTCTCATAACTGTTGTATGCCACCTCAATTGCATGGTTGTATTTATTATTCGTAGAATTAAAATTCCATTTATTCTCAGCATTCGGGCCGCTCCAAATAAGAGTTGCTAAAAAAGGGTTATCAATAAAAGGGTTTCTATTTCCTTGTGCTGTAAAAATTTCTTCGTTTCGTAATTCTTCAAAGTTGGATACAGGATCGTCTTGGTTCCAATCTAAAAATAGATCTGGAATGTCTCCATTAGGGCTGTACTGCTGTGTTCCTTGTCCAACTGATGTTGCCTCACATTGATTAGGGTATCTAAGAAACATATACATAATTATTCTAGCAACATCGCCTTTCCATTCGTCTCCTGGGTACCAATCTCCCTGGTTAGTAGAACCAGAATTCCCGTTTCCAAGGTTGTACTTTTTATTTCCACGACTAGAATTGGTAGTGTAATCACAGGCTCTTAAATTGTGAACATCTGTTCCGGGGCCTGGAGAATTGGTTACTAAATTAGGGGAGGCTAAAGATTTTGGGAAAACATGTTCTCTGTTCCAAAGTCCGAAACAAGAACCTGAATGACATGAAAGTGTTTTGTCTCTTGTTCTGTCGTTTTCTACAACAGCATCGTTATCGTTATACCCATAAACCAGCATTACCTTTGACGGGTCACTTGAGTAGATGTCTGAAGATTTGATAACATCCCAGGTGTCAACACTAATTGTGGATGTGTATGGGATTAAGTTTTGGTGGGTAGAAATTATCAGGTTGGATAATTCAGTTTTAAGTAAGTTACCTGTTAGATTGAGGTCTATTGATTGGTAGTAACTAGGTACTTGTCCAAAATTTGACAAATACAAGACTGAAAATATAAGATTGAAAATTATTTTTTTCAAAAGATTAATGTTTTTACAAATTTACTAAATTGTTTAATGAACTGTATAAATAATACAGAATCATCAATTAAAGAGTGATTATTTCTTTAAAATGGGCAACACTAAACCCTTGCTCGTTAATTTTTTTTGTAGCATTACTATTGTCATTTAATAAGGGATTTGTATGATTGAGATGAATAAATTTGATTTTAGATTTTAGTTCTTTTTTCTCTGATTTAAACAACTCGATAGTCTCTACTATAAAAGGGTGTGGGATTTCTGAAATGTCTCTGTGGTTTACTTCTTCTGCATCGTAAAAAGTACCGTCTACCAATGCTAAGTCTACCTTTTTAATTTCTGTTAATAAGCTTTTATTCCATTTCCCCCACTTGTCTATATCTGGAATAAATAAAATTGATTTATTGGGGCCTTTAATTTTAAAACCTACTGTTTCAGAAAATTCATCTCTATGAGGAACTAAAAATGGGGTAATGGTGATTGTATTAGAAAGAGAAAATATTTTTTCATGATCGATGTTATTTATTTTAATATTTTCAAGTTTGAACAACTGACTCCAGGGCCCATTTTGAATTAAAAAACCCTTCATTCTAGTCATGGCGTATACAGGTACATTATCACTATTAAAAGACTCTTTTCCTAAATACATTAACCCTGAATAATGACCAATATGAGCATGTGTTAAAAAGATTCCATCCGGTGTTTTAGAATGTTCGAAATTGGAAATGTCTTTTAACAATCTAGATTGTGTTGAAAAGTCAGGACTTGCTTCTATCATCCAATATTTTTTATTATTGGGATCTACTATTCCAATACTCACCACTTTTCTGGATGGGTCAGGGGTTTTAAAAAGCTCTTTACAACATGCTTTTTCACATCCCATGTGTGGAGAACCCGCATCTTGGACGTTACCAAGGATTACTAAGTAAGGTGTTTTAGAGGAAGTTATTTCTTGTCCAAGAATAGTATTAAATAGTATTGGAACTATAAGTAATATTTTTATGATTGTCAATAAACAAAATTGAATTATACTTTTCAATATTTTCATCTCAACTATTTTCATTCAATTTACTCGTTTTTAAGCAAAAAAAAAGGGAAGACACGTCTTCCCTTTTAATATTATATAGTAGCTGATTAAGCTTTTCCCATAATTCTGAACATTCCTGTACCACAACTTGGACATTTACCTTTCATAGCTTTTCTTCCATTTTTCATGGTCACTTCATTAGCACCACTAATTTCTTTTTTGCTTTTGCATTTTACACAATAACCTTCCATAATTATTTTTTTTTAAGTTAAAATTCAGTTTTAAAGATAGCTTTTATTTATAGTTCAGCAAAAAAAACAGGGGAAACTTAAAGTCTAAGAACTAAAAAAGTCCATAATTTGAAAAATTTGAACTCTTTTTAGTTCTATTTCTTAGTTATTAATGTTAAATAATTTTAGTGTTCTAGGTACTCATTCTTTATAAAAAGACTCAACTGAAAAAGTATTTTTAAACACTTACTCATTAAATGAGCACTTTTTCTGCATTTCAATACTACGGCTAATGATTATTTATAAAATATTAAAACCAATTAATTTTTAGAACTCATATAAGCTAATCCAATAAGAACAAATTGTATTGGTAATCGAACCCATGAAGCCGCAAAACTAGAGATACCAATTTCGTTCTGGACACCTTCATTAAAAGCTAAATATATGTTTGCTGGAAAAACGGCTATAAGCAGCAAAATAATTCCAATGGAAGTATAGTATCTAGTTTTTCTAAAAAGAAGTCCACATCCAAATAGTATTTCACAAATTCCGCTTATAAAAACAGATTCTAAGTGGTAAGGAAAGCTAGGGGGCATTATTTTTAAAAAAAAAGAAGTATTGTAAAAGTGACTGATTCCAACCCAAATGTATCCCAATCCCATGGTACATATTAATAGATTTTTAAGATTCATTTTTTCTTTTTTTTCTTTCTTTTTTTTCTCAAAGTTTCTTTATTTCTAAAGCTTGGAAGATTTACTTTATCTGACTTAATTTGTTTAATTGTAGCATAGCCATAAGGGGCGCCTTCATCAACACCCTCATTGTTTATTTGAAGATGTTGTCTTGAGTTATTTAAAAATAATTGCATTTGATTAAAGTCTTCAATATTAGAAAAGTATTTTTCATTATATATAGGTTTTGAACAGGGTAATATTTCGTAGTGATACTTGTCTTTTTTTAAAGACTTATTGACCCAGGTAAGTAGGTACTCTTTTTTAGAAATCTTGATATTATTTCCTTTTTTTTGAAAGGAAAGCCTAAACATTGCTCCACCATCTTTTCTTTCCTCTCTTTGGTTGGAGACAAAATTTCCTAAAGAAAAAACAGTTAAAAATTCTTTCTTTTTTTCCTTTTTGTAGATCATAGGTTGAAGCACATGTGGATGAGAACCGATAACGACGTCTACACCCATTCTGTAAAATAATTGATTGAATTTCCTCTGGTATTTATTAGGAAAATCTTGGTATTCCGACCCCCAATGAACAAAAACGATCAACTTATCTAGTCCTTTTTGTTTTGCACTTTCAATGTCTTTAATAATTAAATTAGAGTCTAACATATTTACGAATGTGGGAGAAGTAAAAGGAATACCATTTGTCCCGTACGTATAGTTTAGAAGTCCTACATGAAGCCCCTCTTTACTAAGAATTAATAAATTTTCTCTATCTCTAGTATCCTCATTTTTAAAAGTCCCAGTATGTAAAATTTCTAAACTATCTAAAACCTTAACGGTTCTAATAATTCCATTATTTTTCCTGTCACACGAATGGTTGTTTGCAGTAACCAAGACATCCATTCCAGAATTTTTACATGCAACAGCTAATTCGTCAGGGGAACTGAATTGAGGATACCCCATAAACGGAGGCCCTGCCAAGGTGACTTCTAAATTAGCTACAGCAAAGTCTACAGAAGAAATAATTTCTTCTAAAGGATTAAAAACCTCTTGATAGTCGTATTTGTTTTTCGACTCTTGAAAAGCAGATCGAATTTGAGGACCATGACCCATAATATCACCCATAAATAAAAAACTTATTTCTTGGCTATGAATTGAGTTAATTGGAATGGTGAAAAAACAAAATAAAATTGGCAGTACGAAGTGAAGTCTATGCATCATGAGAAGTAAAACATCTGTGATTTTCTTCATCTATCTCTTGAATTATATCGTATAATTCGTCTTTGATGTCTTCAATTTGACTTCCATTATTGACATCAATTATGGAGGCTACTTTTTTTAATTTCTTAGAAATAGAAGCTATTGTTTTTGGTGCTAGTTTCATGGACTATCAGGAATAAATTTTAATGAAACAGAGTTAACACAATGTCTTGTATTTTTTTCGGTAAGCTGTTCACCACTAAATACGTGACCTAAATGCCCACCACACTCAATACAAAGTATTTCTGTTCTTCTTCCGTCTGCATCTGTAATTCTTTTTACTGCTCCTTTTATTTCATCGTCAAAACTGGGCCAACCACAGTTAGACTTAAACTTATCATCTGATTTGTAAAGAGGTGTATCACACTGTCTGCAGATGTAAGTCCCTTTCGCATAATGATTGTTATATTCTCCAGTAAATGGATATTCCGTTCCCTTATCAATAATCACCCTCTTTTCTTCACTATTTAATGAATTGTATTCTTTGTTTTTCATGTATGTGTTTTCTTCAGTTTGACACCTAATATCTAAAGATAAAATTAGTATCATAATCGTTAGTAATTTTATTTTACGGAATAATTTCATCGATTAAATTATTTATTAGTGTTGCTAATTGTAAATCTTTTCTCGTTATTTTTCCTTCGTCGTGTGTAGTTAAAAACAACTCTACAATATTGTAGGAGATAATGACTTTAGGATGATGTTTTTCTTCTTCCGCTAAAATTGCTACGCTGTCAAAAAATTTTTTTGCAGCGATAAAATTGTTAAAAGTGAATTTTTTATAAATCTCATTACTGGTTACTTCCCATTGTTTTTTTTTAGAAAACTCTTGCAATTCTTTTATATTCATTTTAATTCTTTAAGTTAGAAAGATGGTTCTCAAATTTTTTCATTACAAACAGATGTGCTTTTGCTTGAGTAAACTTGTAGATGATCCATGGTAATCGAGGGACAAATTCATGAATAGCAGTAATGATATATTTATCGTTCAATATCGATCTAAATTCTAACCAACCACGATTGGTTCTTTTGGTTAAATACCCTCCAGTTATATAAAACAATTGCCTATTAAGGTCACTTCTATTTTTAATATATTCCAATTGCAATAGAGTAACTCCTAAAAGTTTAAATTTTAATATATTATTTTTTTCCTCAGCATTAATTAAACTACTAAATATTTTACTTAACCAAATGGGATAGGCATGGGCGACCCATTCTGCTGTTTTTTTAGTTGGATTGGCAATTCGTTGCACACTTCTTACCGTATTTTTATCTTTTGTTGGAGGAACCCCTTTTGGAGTAGAAGGAATTTTAATTGTTTTATCAGAAGCTCTTTTGATGGTTTCTTTTAAAGAAAAAGTAGGTAATTCTTTAATAGTTACTTTATCTTCTAGTGTCATATCATGTCTTAGACTCTCAATTAATGGCGATACAAAATTACTATTGGACCCGCTAAAAACGCCTACCCATAATTTAGACATTCCAAGAGAAAAGAATGGTATGGAAAAAATCCACCTTTTCTTTTTCATTTCTTTGGCGGTAATTTTTAAGACATCCATATAGGTAACAATTTCATTTCCACCTATTTCAATAGGCTTATTAAAATGTTCTGGTTGACCAAAAATCTTTTCAATAGCTTTTAGGGCCACTCTTAAATCTACAGGTTGGTTTTTGGACTTTGTCCACTCTGGGCAAGCCATTACAGGGAGGTTTGTAACCAATTTTTCTATAATTCTAAAGGAAGATCCGCCAGGACCAATAATAATCCCTGCTCGAATAGTTGTTAATGGAGTTTTGCGCGAACCTAAAACTTGTTCCACTTCAAATCTAGATTGTAAATGTTTGGATATATTCAGATTATCTTTTGGAAGTATCCCACCAACATATACAATGTGTTTCAAGTTACACTCTTCTGCAGCTCTAGAAAAATTATCTGCTAAAAGTAAATCTGTATCTTCAAAATTACTTTGATTTAATCTAGTGGAAGGCTGCATAGAATGGACTAAATAAAGGGCATAATCAGCCCCTTTTAAAGCTTCAGTACTACTAGATATTGAAAAAAGATCTACCATTCTCCATTCAACACCGTTATCCACAGAATTAATTTTTTTTCTGGAAAGGGCGATAATCTCAAAATGGTTTTTATAGGTTTCTATAAACCATCGGCCAATAAAGCCAGTTGCTCCAGCAATTGCTATTTTTTTTTTGTTTGACAATTTTTTCAATAAATTTAATATTAGATAAAAGATAATGATATTTAGTTTAAATAATAATTTTCAACCCAAGCCATGACTTATTACAGTAGTCAATTCAAAGATGGGCTATTATCCTACAAAAAAGCTATGGTTTTTTTGTCAAAAAACAACCTAACTTACTTCTTTGTATTTCCTCTAATTTTTAATCTATTCATCTTTATTTCGGGGTTTTATTATTTGGATCAGTTTTTAGAGTTTCTAAACTCAGAATTAGTATCCTATATCGAGCTACAAACCTCTAATAATAGTTACTTAAGGTCGGATTATATTTTCAAATTCATGTATGTTCTTACTTGGATGATATCTAAAATAATTTTTGTTTTTATTTTTTCATTATTTGGGGGCTATTTAACCATAATATTACTTTCTCCAGTATACACCATTTTGTCAGAAAAAACAGCAACTATTTTAAACGGTACTAAGATGAATTTTGACGCAGTGCAGTTCATAAGCGATATTTTAAGAGCAATATTGATAGCTTTCAGAAATATATTATTACAGTTGGTGCTACATATTATTTTATTGTGTTTTTCAATAGTCCCTGTTTTAGGTTGGGCAGTTGCTTTTATAGGTAATCTTGCTTTTGCCTCGTATTTTTATGGGTTTTCTTTTATGGATTACACCATGGAAAGACACCAACTTTCTATTAAGGATTCTGTTTTGTTTGTCAGAAAGAACAAGGGGTTAGCAGTGGGGCTAGGAGTTGTTTTTCAAGTATGCATGTTAGTTCCGTTTATTGGCAGCTTTACGGCCAGTTTTTTATCGATTATTTCTGTTGTATCAGCTACTATTACTTTGGAAGAAAACAAGTTGTTAGAGTAAACTTTTTATTTTTTCAAGCATTGAATTAAACTCTTTTTCAGCATATAGTCTTGTTAAAAAAGCTATTTCTCCATTTTTATTTACTACAATATTTCTTGTTACTCCCGCTCCTTCTAAAGTAAAGTCTGAAAATATTTTTCCTTCAGGATCGTAAGCTATCGGATAGGTAACCCCCATTTTTTCAATGAAAACATCCACTTTTTCCTTAGCCTCTTTGGTGTCGATGCCAATTAGTAAAAATTCTTCATCTTTAAATTGTTGCCAAACTTGTTCTTCCAATGCAGGCATTTCTCTTCTGCAGACACTGCACCAAGATCCTGTAAATTGCAAAACCACCACTTTCCCGTTAAGTTTTTCATTATTCCAAACCTCTCCATTTCTCATTTCCATTTCCAGATCGGGCAACTGGTCTCCAATTTTTATTTTATATCCTCTGTTGGTTTCGTTTTGAGTAACCCCAAATACGGCTATACCAACAAATAAAGTTAGAAGTAAAGCATTTTTCATTTATTAATGTATCTTAATTATTTAATAGTCTATTTATTTGATATTTGTTAATGTAAAAATATAACCCTAAATTTGTTTAGACTTAAATAAAAAAAGCTAAACAAAACAAAAGCTATATAATGAATTTAAAAAGTTTTTTAATCATTTTATTGATATCTGCACTAGTTAGTTGCTCTAAAGATAAGACTAATACTTGTACGATCATACCATCTTACGATGTTGAAATATCATCAATAATTAATTCTTATTGTATTGCTTGTCATCAATCAGGTAATACAGCAGGAGGCATAAACTTAGAAAATGAAAATTTTATTCAGCAATACATCGATCAAATTATTTCAGAAATTGAAACACAGTCAATGCCGCAATACGGATCACCAGCACCAACTGATGCAGAAAGAGATTCTATAATCATAATACTTAATTGTTGGTTAGACAATGTTGTTAGATAACGAACCATTAATGAAAAAATTAATATGAAAAAAATTATTTCCATAACACTCTCCATAACACTTTTAACTACTTGGCTTTTAACCGAGAAAAATCCTCACTCTGTTATTAATCACGCTTCTTTAATAAATTCTGGCGGAGCTCCTACAGGTAAAACCGGAGCACCAGGGGAAAATAATTGCACCATGTGTCATAGTGGAACACTGAACAGTGGAGCCCAAACATCTAATGTTGTTTTTTCAGGATCTAATTATGAATATGTTCCTGGAACCACTTATGATCTAAATTTAATCTTAAATAATGGAGATGCTAAAAATGGATTTCAATTGGTGGTATTGGATTCAGTTTCTAATAATAATGCAGGAAATTTATTAGTTACAGACGTTGTAAATACCCAATTAGCAACGGGTAACAATCGAACATATTTAAATCATACTGCAGCAGGAAATGGGTCAACAAATTGGAATTTTCAATGGACCGCACCAACAACCGATATCGGACCTGTTGTAATATATTATGCTTATAACGTTGCCGGGTATCCACTTAGCAATACCTCGGGAGACAATATCTACACTAATCAAATCACCATAAGTCCTGCGAATACAACTGTTGTTATATCAAAACAGTCTATAGATTTTGATTGTTATATAGATGACTACAACCGACTAAATATTATATCTAACTATAATTTTAGACAATCGGCTGCTACAATAACTTTATATAATATTACTGGAAAAGAAGTTTTTTCTAAGACTTTATCGTCCAATATTAACGATACCCAATCTCTAGAACTACCTCAAGATTTAAAATCGGGTATTTACATTGTTTCATTTAAGTCAGGTTTTTCTGTCAAAACAAAAAAAATAATTATTTAAACATTGTTATCCGAAATTGACATAGATAGAATAATCCAAATGGCATGGGAGGATAGAACACCATTCGAGGCCATTAAATACCAATTTAACATTTCAGAAAAGGAAGTAATTCAACTTATGAAAAAAGAAATGACTTTGAAAAACTGGAAAAAATGGAGAGAAAGAGTTCAAGGAAGAAAAACAAAACATTTATCGTTAAGAGATGAAGGCGTAAATCGATTTAAGTGCTCAAGACAAAGAAATATTAGTGGAAATAAAATCAGTAAGAGATAAAAAATGAAATATTTGTTGTTCTACATGTTCTTATTTTCTCTCTCACCACTTTTAGGTCAGGAAAATTGGGATTTCGACAACAAAGAGCCACAAAAAAAATTATTTTTAGATACTAGAGCTGTCAACGGTCACACTGCCAATACGCTGGAGGAAAAAGTATTAGACTTTAGAATTACTCATCGTTTTGGAGAAATAGCAACCCCTCAATCATACAGGACTTTATTTGGCTTTGATAATTCCACAGATATTAGAATTGCTTTGGAATATGGAATAACGGAAAAATTAATGGTAGGTTTTGGAAGATGTAAAGGTGCAGGTCCTTATCTTGAATTTTGGGACACTTTTTTAAAATATAATTTCATTTCTTCTAGCGATGAAAACTTCAAAGCAACCTTAAATACAAAGCTTTTTTATAGCAGTATGGCCAGTTCTTCGGATATATCTTCGATTATTTTTTTTGATAAAGCTATTCATAGAATTTCTTATCATTCTGAAATACTATTAGCATACCAAGTGCATCAAAAAGTTGCAATTCAGTTAAGCCCAGGATTTTCTTACAGGAACTTAACAAATGCTGAGGATGAAAATTTGCTTCTGGATTTAGCAAGTACAGCTAAAGTTCACCTTTTCAAAAAGGTGAGTTTAATGCTTGAACATTTTTGGATTATTAATGCTAATGAATATAGAAAAGAAAGTTATCAAAACCCTTTTGGAATAGGAATTGAGATAAATACTTTTGCTCACGTTTTTCAGCTTAATTTTATGAATTCTAAGGGTTTAGGAGCAGGACAATTTATTCCGTTCACAACTAGTAATTGGTCAGAGGGTGAATTTAGATTTGGCTTTACTATTGCAAGAAAATTTAATTTATAGAATATGAAAAAAACATTATTAATTGCCATTTTAAGTTGTTTAATCTCTTCAGTATTTACTCAAGATTTTAAAATAAATTCAGCTGAATCTGTTGTGGAATTTAATTATGTCAGCGAAGAGGCTGTAGGTACCATTAAAGGAGTTTCTGGAAAAATTCATTTTGATGTGACAACTCCATTGGCTAGTTATTTTGAAGTTAATGCAGATATTAAATCTATTAACACCTCGAATAAAACTAGAGACAAACATTTAAATGCAGCAGATTTTTTCTATACAGAAAAGCACCCTTATATCTCCTTTAAAAGTGAGAGTTTATCTGTTAATGAGAAAAATTTTATTTTAGTTGGAGCGCTGTCAATAAAAGAAATTTCTAAAAAAGAAGAAATTAAGTTTACCTATGAAAACAAGGTCTTTGTAGGTAGAATGGTCATATATTCAAATGATTATGGAATTAAAGAACAAAAAACTCGTGAAAAAAGTAAAATCTTAGTCAAAATTACCGTACCAATATTTTAATCTGAATCCTAAATTATACTGTAATATTTGGAGATTACTTTAATTTGTTCTTATCTTCCGTTGGTTGAGAAGACTTATTTTCACTTTTGGATTTTTATTTTTAAACTCATTTCTTGTCTATTCTATTGATCAGAAAGAAGCGTTGCACTACAGTGAATTATTAGACTCTTTAACTGATAACAACCTAATTTTATCCAAAGAGTACCTTAAAGACAATCCAACTAAAGCTATAAGTTTTATTACTCAGACGATTGAAACTTCAGACAATGAGCTTTTAATAGCAAAATGTTATTTGCAAGCAGCTATAATTTATAATTACTCTTTTTTACATAAAGGTAAATCTGCGTTAGAAAATTTATCGAATGCAAAGGAAATTTATTTACGAACGAAAAATCAAGAGAAATTAATTTTTACAGACATTCTAATTGGACAAGTATATGTTAAGACTGGCGACCTTTTAGCAGCTAAAAATATTTTTAATATAGCATTTAAAAAAAGTCAGGAATTCAAGGCTTTCCCATTAGCATTTTTAGCTCAATTAGCTTTAATTGATATAGATAATAGTTTATTAGTATTTAATGACGACGAGTTAATTAAACTAATAGATAAGTTTGATAATTCTAAGCAAAAGGCACATGCTTTTTTTATTAGTTTTAAGAGGGCAGCACTAAATAATTGGGAAAACTTAGCAGTTGAATACTTAGATAGTGCGGAGACACTTTATAATAAAAGTAGTTTGCACAATTTATCTATTGACATGCTAATTAAAAAAGCAGAACTCTATGAATCAAAAGATAACGTTCAAAAAGTAGTGCAATTAAATGAAAATATTTATCAAAAATCGATAGCATATAACTACGGAAAGGGATTAATCTATAGCTGCTACAAGTTAGCTGACTTTTTTGAATCGATTGAAAGATATGATTTTGCAAATCCTTATTTAAAATACATCAATAAAATAGAGATGGCTGAGGGAGAAAAAGAACTCAATCAAAAAATTTTGTTAGCGGAAAAAGAAAAGAAAATTGACCTTGAACGTGTAAGCGCAAAAAATGAAGTAAAATATCAGGGATATTTAACTATGTTAGGTTTTGGTGTCGCACTTTTGATACTCATTTTAGCGATATACATATTCTCTGCATATAAAACTAAATCAACATTAGCCAACGACCTACTTTTAGCTTATAACAACAACGAAGAATTAAAAAAAGAAAAAGACGATTTTTTAGCCTATACTACTCATGAAATAAGAACACCTCTTTCTGCAGTAATTTCAGCTTCTGAAATATTGGATAGAACCAAATTAAATTCAGCCCAAAAGGAACATTTAACAGCTTTAAAAAGTAGTGCAAGTAATATATTATTTCTAGTTAATGACATTTTAGATTTAGCAAAACTAGAAAAAAGAAAAATTGTTTTGGAAAAGACACCTTTTTCCCCAGTGCAGATTATCCAAAATACGATATCAATCCTTAACAGCAAAGCCATAGGTAATAACGTAGAGGTTGATTTTATTTGTGAAGAGAATTTTCCAAAAAACATACTGGGTGACTCTTTTAGGTTTCAACAGATTGTTGTCAATTTATTAGACAACGCCATAAAATATGCTCCCAACGGAAAAGCAAGTATATTTCTTAAAGTTCAAAATAAAAATCATCTAAAAGTAATTGTAAAAGATAATGGTAAAGGAATTGATAAAGATAAGTTGAAGATCATTTTTAAGGCTTATGCTCAAGAAAAAATCAATACTTCAAGACAGTACGGTGGTACAGGCTTAGGACTTGCAATTTGTGATTTAATTATAAAATTAATGGAAGGGAATATACAAGTTAATTCCAATCTTAAGGGAACAGAATTTAGTTTCGAAATACCCATGCAAATAGTTAAAAAGCTAAGTATAAAAGATCCAAAACAATACGATTTACAAGTCAATAACATCAATATTTTAATGGCTGAAGACGATGAACTTAATGGTCAGTTATTTAAAAATTTAATTCAAGACTCGAAGAATAACATTAAAGTAGATTGGGTTAAAAATGGAATAGAAGTTATGGAAAGAATTACTGAAAAATCATATCAAATTATTTTAATGGATATTGAGATGCCTTTAAAAAACGGATTTGAAACCAGTCAATTAATACGAAAGCACAAAGACCAAAAGTTAATCAAAATTCCTATTATAGCCATGACTGCTCATTTAGTCGAAGATGTTTTACAAAAATGCTATGAATCAGGAATGAATGACTGTATTTCTAAGCCATTTAAATTAGATTTTCTTTATAAAAAAATTCATGAAACTTTAAATCTTTCAGTTCCCAACTATAACCCAATAAAAGAAAACATAGAAAAATATTTGAAAATTTACATTAAAAATTTTAAAGCTGATTTTAGCAATTTAATTTCCTTTATCGAAGCTGGAGATGTTGAAAATATTAAAAGTAAATTACATAAAATGAAAGGTTCTTCAGCAACTATGGAATTTAAAAATATTGTTGCAACTCTTGCTGAAATGGAAAACAAAAAAAGAGTAGATTTAAAAGACGATTTATTGAAATTAAAAAGACAATTTTTTAATTCCACTAATGAAAATATAGAAATATGATTAGAGTAATTATAGTCGATGACGATGAATTGTGTATCTCCGTTATCGAAGATATGATAAGTCAACTGGATGATTTCATTTGTATCGAAACCTTTCAGAATGCATTAGATGCCTACAATTATCTTGAAGCTAATGATGTTGATGTTGTTTTTCTAGACGTAGAAATGCCTAAAATGGGGGGGATAGAACTCTTAAAAAGTCTAAAAAAATCTCCAATGGTGGTTATGATTACCTCACATGAAGAATTTGCATTAGAATCGTATGAGTACAACGTAACAGATTTCTTAAAAAAACCAGCAGAATGGTCTCGATTTCTTAAAACGATAGAAAAAATCAGGAAAGAATTTCTTGACTTAGCTGCTCAACTCCTTGAAAGCTCAGATCAAGAACATGTTTTTATTAAAACAGACTCTAAATTGGTACAATTAAACTTGAGCCAAGTTTTATGGGTTGAGGCACTCGGGAATTACATAAGAGTTCACACAGAAGAAGATAAATACACGGTGTTATCAACTATGAAAGAAATAGAAGCAAAGTTGCCTCCTAAGGACTTTATAAGAGTTCAACGTTCTTTTATCATAAGAGTAGATAAGGTAAAGGCTATTGAGGATAATTACATTATTATTAAAAACAAAGAAATACATATAGGAAAATCTTACAAAGAAGAGTTTAATAAAAGAATTAATTATTTGTAGTATTATATTATGATTATATAGACTTGTTCTAAGCCAAATGCACTTTTATAATTTCATTTCTGGGATTTCCCGATTAGGAATAATTAGTTTTCCAGATGTAGCTTTTTTAATCTGATCTACTGAAACATTTGGTGCTCTTTCCACTAGTTGAAAACCGCCATCTGGAAGAACATCTAATACAGCTAAATTTGTAATTACTTTTTTTACACAATTCACTCCGGTTAAAGGCAAAGAACATTCTTTTAGTAATTTACTTTCACCTTTTTTGTTGGTGTGCATCATTGCAACAATAATATTATCTGCGCTAGCCACTAAATCCATGGCTCCTCCCATTCCTTTTACCATTTTACCTGGAATTTTCCAATTTGCTATATCTCCTTTTTCAGACACTTCCATAGCTCCCAATACTGTTAATTGAACGTGTTGACCTCTTATCATTGCAAAACTCATTGCAGAATCAAAGAAAACAGCACCTGGTAGGGCACTTATGGTTTGCTTTCCAGCGTTAATTAAGTCAGCATCAACATTCTTTTCTTCCGGAAAAGGCCCCATCCCTAATATTCCATTTTCTGATTGAAACTCCACATTAATATTTTCGGGAATATAATTAGCTACAAGAGTAGGAATACCAATTCCTAAGTTTACATACCAACGATCTTTTAATTCTTGGGCTATCCTTTTAGCAATTCCTATTTTGTCTAAACTCATATCAGTTTACTTTTTTAACGGTTTTTTGCTCTATTCTCTTTTCGTACTTAGTTCCTTGAAAAATTCTCTGAACAAATATCCCTGGAGTATGAATTTGGTTTGGGTCAAGCTCTCCAGGATCCACTAATTCTTCAACTTCCGCTATGGTTATCTTACCCGCCATAGCCATAGGATGGTTGAAGTTTCTAGCTGTTGCTTTATAAATAAGATTTCCTGCTTTGTCTCCTTTCCAAGCTTTTACGATTGCAAAATCAGCTACTAATGCGGTTTCCAAAATATGAGGTTTACCATTAAACTCTCTTACTTCCTTTCCCAATCCTACTTCAGTGCCATATCCAGCAGGGGTATAAAATGCAGGTATTCCAGCTCCACCTGCACGACACCTTTCAGCTAAGGACCCTTGGGGGATCAAATCAACAATTAATTCACCAGAAAGCATTTGCCTTTCAAATTCATCATTTTCTCCAACATATGAGGAAATCATTTTTTTAATTTGTTTGCTTTTTAGAAGGTAGCCTAAACCAAAATTATCAACACCAGCATTGTTAGAGATGCAGGTTAAGTTATCAACTTTAGATTTAACAAGTGCTTCAATGCAATTTTCTGGGATTCCACAAAGACCAAAACCACCTAGCATTATAGTGGTCCCACTTTTAATGTCTTTACAGGCCTGCTCAGCATTTAAAATTTGCTTATCAATCATATTTTACCAATTATCTTCATCGGACCAATTATCTTGCTGTTGGTCATTGTTTTTTGAATTAATTATTTTATAATCACAATCTATAGGCGATTTAATCATAGTTTCTGGCATGGTAAAATCGTCTTGAGAAATTTGTAGAGAATCATCTGAATTTATGTATTTGGTGAAGTAGGCAAAGACTGGAAGCGCTGTATTGGTTCCCATTCCCAAACTTAAAGTATTGAATCTTACCGATCTATCTTCCGCACCGACCCAAACACCAGTTACCAAGTCTGGAGTTAACCCCATAAACCACCCATCCGATTGATTTTGAGTTGTTCCAGTTTTTCCAGCTATGGGTTGTGATATTCCTGCGTAAGGTCTTTCTTTGGATTCCTTACCTCTAATTCTTATAGCTGTTCCACCAACTAGAGGGCCACCCCAGGAGTTTTTTAATGTGGAATGTTTGACACCGTTTGTTACTAATTTCATCATTTCCAAAATAGAAAAAGCGGTTTCTTTATTCCATACTTGTTTAGACTCGGTTTCACTCTCAAAGATTATGTTTCCAAATTTATCTTCAATTCGTAATAGATATATGGGCTTAATGTAGACCCCTTCGTTTGCAAATGGGGCAATTGCGCCAACAATATTTTTTACGCTTATATCAAAAACTCCAAGAGCCATTGCTGGAACTTGATCAAACTTAGAAGTGTCTATGCCTAGCTGAGCAACTCTGTTAAATACATCATTAATCATTGACCCTTTTTTAATTATGCTTGCAGTAATGTTATTCATAGAATTTGCAAGTGCAAATGAAATAGAAGTTAATTCGCCACTAAAATGGTCTCCAGAGTTAGTAGGACACCAGAGTTTTTTTCGGTATTCATTAAAAGGCACTTCGATACAGTATTCAATATCAGGAACTCTGTAACACGGATCAATCACTCCAGATTCTAAAGCGGTTGCATAAACAAATGGTTTGAATGTGGAGCCAACTTGTCTTTTCCCCTTTGAAACCATGTCGTATTTAAAATGTTTAAAGTTTGGACCTCCTACCCAAGCTTTAATATGTCCATTGTGTGGATTCATAGACATTAATCCTGACCTTAATAGGCCCTTATAATATCTAACAGAGTCTTTAACAGTAAATAATGTATCTTTTTCATAATTGGTGCTATTCCAATTAAAAACCTTCATTTTCCTCTTCTGTTTCAACTTATTATCTATTTCTAGCTTACTTAGAAATGGCCTTTCCGTTTTGCAGTATGAACATTTGTAACCAGTACTTGTTTTTTGAATATAATTTTTTGGACGCTCGCAATACGAACACGTTTTACCTGTCAGTTTTTTATAATACATTGATTGTCTAACGGCCTTGTTAAGAATCGTATCTATTTGACCTGTGGTTAAATCATTTGAAAATGGCGGATTTTTATTTTTACTATTATTTTTATTGAAAGCAGCTTGTAAATAATTTTTAAAATGTGCTTTAACTGCATTTTCAGCATGGTTTTGCATTTTACTATCTATAGAAGTATAAATTTTCAATCCATCTGAATAGAGATCATATTTTTCACCATTAGACTTACTAATTAGATAATTTCCATTTCTGTCTTTTCCCGCCAATAATCTTCCCAATTCCATTCTTAATACTTCTCTAAAATAAGGGGCAAGTCCAGTTTGGTGGTCAACTTTATTGTAATCCAATCCTAATTCTAGAATTTTAGTTGAATCGTAAATCTCTTTGGATATGTATTTGTTTTTATACATCTGAAAAAGAACAACAGACCTTCTTTTTAAAACAGTATCAGGTCTTCTTATGGGGTTGAATAACGATGGGTTTTTGGCCATACCAATTAGCATGGCAGATTCATGTAAATCTAGCTGACTAGGTGTTTTATTAAAATACACCTGCGATGCACTATTAATACCAACAGCATTATTAAGAAAATCGAACTTATTCAAATACATTGCTAAAATTTCTTCTTTAGTATAATTTTTTTCCAATTTTGCAGCAATAATCCATTCTTTAAACTTCCTTATTATTAATTCTTGTTTAGTTAATTTTTCTCTCGGGAAGAGTAGTTTAGATAGTTGTTGCGAAATAGTTGATCCACCACCTTGACTAGAGTTCCCTGTTAATAATCCTTTAACAACTCTTGCCAACGCTCTTACATCAATTCCAGAATGTTCAAAAAATCGTTCATCTTCAGTAGCTATTAATGCATTTATTAAAGTTGTGGGTAAATTATTAAAATGAATATTGGTTCTGTTTTCGTGATAATATTTACCTAAATGAATGTAGTCTGCACTGTAAATGACGCTAGCTAAATCTGTTTTAGGATTTTCAAGTTCTTTAATTTTTGGTAGTGTTTCGTCATCGGCTACATTAATTAGTCCCCAAATTACAAAAGCTGGAGATAACACAAGTCCCCAAATAAATATTAGCTTGATAAACTTCTTAAATATTGATTTCTTTTTCACTTTTCTTTTAATTAATAGGTTAATTAAAAATCTAACTTTATCATAAAATTAACTTAAGTTTTATTGGAAAAATGAATTTTATTTTTTTTTGCTTAACAACCTCTTATGGATAACCACAAAAATTTTTTGTTTTTCAGCAATTTAGCAATCCAAATGGGAGTGATAATTTTTGGTGGTGTTTACATGGGAAATTACTTGGACAAAAGCTCTAATAATTCAACTCCTTGGTGGACGTTACTTTTTTCGATGGTTTCGATTGCAATTGCTTTTTATCAAGTATTTAAAAGCCTAAAAAAAAATGTTTAAAAAAGGGCTCTTATTACTTATTATAGCTACAGCAATATTTCTGTTGGATTTTTCACTATATGATATTATAAAGTTTAGATACATTTCGTTACCAGACGTTGTTTATGCAAATCTATTTTTATTTTTGCTTACGATTTTATTTTTTGCAATTTATAATTGGCTTAAAAAAAGAAAAACTAAATCACCTTTCACATTTTTATCATTAAGTTTTTTAAAAATGATTTTGAGTTTAATTTTTTTATTTCCAGTAATCTTTAATAATTCAGATTATTCACCCTCATACATTATGCATTTTTTTTCACTGTATTTTCTCTATTTATTTGTGGAAATTATTTTTTTAATAAAGTTTAGTAAATAATAAACTTAACAAAATACCATAGTGATTGAAATAATTAATTATTTTTGGCCGAATTTTAAATTCTAGATAGTAAAATGTTCACATTTTCACTCCAAAAATTTTTATTTACATTCGCATTTTTTGCGTTAATGACAACTACATCTTACGCAAGTAAATCTATTGAAGAAAAGACGGAAACTTACAATCCAGTTCCATCAATAATGCATCATATTTCTGATTCCCACGAATGGCATTTTTGGGGAGAAGGTGAAAATTCTTTTACAATAGCCTTACCTATTATACTATATACAAACACTTTGCATGTTTTTATGTCTAGTGAATTCCATCACAACGAAGACGGTCACCATGTAGTTGAAAATAAGGGAAATAAATTTGTTAATGTTCACGGTAAAATTTATTTATTGAATAACGGAGAATTTACTACTCAATTTGATGAAAATCATCATGTTAAAAACGCTACCACTCCATTGGATATTTCAATAACTAAAAACGTTGCATCCATGCTCATCGGGCTAATTTTATTATTGCTAATTTTTGTTGTTTCTGGGGTAAAAGCAAAAAAAAATAACGGGGCTCCATATGGTCTATTGTCATTTTTAGAACCGTTAGTATTATTCGTAAGAGATGATATAGTAAAACCAAATATCGGAAAAAACTACAACAAATTTTTACCATATTTATTAACTTTGTTCTTCTTTATATTGATCAACAATCTTCTTGGTTTACTACCTGGATCTGCCAATGTTACTGGAAATATCGCCATAACTTTAGTTTTATCATTTATAACTCTTATTGTTACCAATATTTCTGGAAACAAATCTTATTGGGGTCATATATTTAACCCACCAGGTGTTCCATTGGCGCTAATGCCAATCATGATTCCCATTGAAATCGTTGGTATTTTTACAAAGCCATTTGCCCTAATGATTAGATTATTTGCAAATATTTCTGCAGGGCACATTATTATACTAAGTCTTATATCATTAATTTTTATGGCACAAAGCGGTCTAGGAGATCTAGCGGCTTGGAGTTTATCTCCAGTAGCTGTCATCTTTGTTTTATTTATGGATTTAATTGAGGTATTAGTCGCATTTTTACAAGCTTACATTTTCACATTGTTAACTTCCCTATTTATAGGGTTAGCGACTGTGGAACATCATTAAAACATTGTTTAACCAATAAAAAGAAAGAAAAATGGCAACAATTACAGGAATAGCAGCAATCGGAGCAGGTTTAGCAGCGATTGGTGCAGGAATTGGAATTGGTAGAATTGGTGGATCAGCACTTGAATCTATGGCAAGACAGCCGGAACATTCTAGTATGATTCAAACCAACATGATTATAGCAGCTGCACTTGTAGAAGGTGTCGCACTATTTGGTGTTGTTGTAGCTTTATTACAAGGCTAATTTTACTAATTATAAATTTAAATAGACGCTGAAGCGTTTGGCTTCAGCGCTATTTTATAACTAAATTTACACAATGGATTCAATGCAACTGGTAACACCAGCAATAGGTTTAATGTTTTGGACAGTAGTTATTTTCATTCTACTTCTTTTAATTTTAAAGAAGTTTGCATGGAAACCTATATTAAAAGCGGTAGATGATAGAAATAATTCTATTAAAGAAGCTCTTTCTTCAGCAGAAAATGCAAAAAAGGAAATGGAACAGCTTACAGCTGATAATGATAAAATATTAAGTGAAGCTAGAGTTGAAAGAGACTCAATAATTAAGGAAGCAAGAGAGATTAAAGCTCAAACAATAGCCGAAGCTAAAAGTAAAGCATCATATGAAGCTGAAAAAATAATTTCCTCAGCAAAGGAACAGATTAAGAATGAGAAAATGAAAGCTATGACAGAGTTGAAAAATGAGATAGCTGATATTTCTATTCAAATGGCAGAAAAAATAATTAAATCAGAACTAAAAGATGGTAAAAGCCAAAAAAAACTGATTGAAGCAGACCTTAAAAATCACATGAATTAATTTATGATAGCTTCTAAAATTACTAAAAGATATGCAAAAGCTTTACTGGATCTAGCAATAGAACAAGGTAAGTTAGAAAACACTTACCAAGATTTAGTGCTATTAGATAAAGTGTGTATAGAAAATAGTGATTTTATATTAATGTTGAAAAGCCCTATTATTAATACTGATAAAAAATTATCAGTTATTAATTCTATTTTTTCTAAAAAACTGTCTCCTTTAACCATACTTTTTATAGAAATTATTACCAAAAAGAAAAGAGAGTATTTGCTTCATTTAATTACTAAAAACTTTATAAGCTTATACAAGTTACACAACAAAATAATATCTGCTAATGTGATTACTGCAGTTGCTGTAGAGAAATCAACTAGAGATAAAATTATTGAATTGGTTAAGAAAAATACTGATTTTGATGTGGAATTAGAAGAAAAAGTTAATCTAGAAATTATAGGTGGGTCAATTATAAATATAGGTGACTACCAATTAGATAATAGCGTCAAAACACAATTAAAGAATTTAAAAAAAAATTACAACAAAAATCTTTTCATTAAAGATTTATAAAAACTAAAAAAATGGCAGAAATAAAACCAGCAGAAGTTTCAGCAATTTTAAGAGAACAATTATCAGGATTTAAGTCTGAAGCTCAGCTTGAAGAAGTAGGTACTGTTCTACAAATAGGAGATGGTATTGCAAGAATATATGGTCTAGGAAGCGTTCAGTATGGCGAACTTATAGAGTTTAATAATGGTCTTCAAGGAATTGCATTAAATTTGGAAGAAGATAACGTAGGGGCTGTATTGTTAGGAGCTTCTAACGATATTAAGGAAGGAGATACCGTTAAAAGAACCAATACAATTGCATCTATTAAGGTAGGTGAAAAAATGCTTGGAAGAGTAGTAGATACTTTAGGTCAGCCGATAGACGGAAAAGGACCTATTGAAGGAGAACTTTTTGAAATGCCAATCGAAAGAAAAGCACCTGGTGTTATCTTCAGGCAACCAGTAAATGAACCGCTTCAAACAGGAGTCAAAGCTATTGACGCAATGATTCCAGTTGGCAGAGGTCAGAGAGAGCTAGTTATTGGTGATCGTCAAACAGGAAAAACAACGGTTTGTATTGACACAATAATTAATCAGAAAGAATTTTATGACAGAGGAGAACCTGTTTTCTGTATTTATGTTGCAATAGGTCAAAAGGGGTCAACAATTGCTGGAATTGTAAGAAAATTAGAAGAAGCAGGTGCTATGGATTACACAGTAATAGTAGCAGCAAATGCTTCAGATTCTGCACCAATGCAATTTTATGCGCCTTTTACTGGGGCAGCAATTGGAGAATATTTTAGAGACACTGGAAGACCTGCCTTAATTATATTTGATGATTTATCTAAGCAAGCCGTAGCTTACAGAGAGGTCTCATTATTATTAAGACGTCCTCCAGGAAGAGAGGCTTATCCTGGAGATGTATTTTATTTACATTCCAGATTGTTAGAAAGAGCTGCAAAAATCAACAACTCTGATGATATTGCTCAGAAAATGAATGATTTACCAGAGTCCTTAAAAGGCAAGGTAAAAGGTGGTGGGTCTTTAACTGCACTTCCAATAATTGAAACGCAAGCGGGAGATGTTTCCGCATATATTCCTACTAACGTAATTTCAATTACTGATGGTCAAATATTCCTAGAAGCTGATTTGTTTAATGCTGGTATAAGACCTGCAATAAACGTAGGGATATCTGTTTCTCGAGTTGGTGGATCCGCTCAAATAAAATCTATGAAAAAGGTATCTGGAACTTTGAAATTAGATCAAGCCCAATATAGAGAATTAGAAGCTTTTTCAAAATTTGGTTCCGATCTAGATCCAGCTACTATGGCAGTTTTGGATAAAGGAGCTAGAAATGTTGAAATCCTAAAGCAAAATGAAGGATCTCCTATGCCGGTGGAAGAGCAGGTTGCTATTATTTATTGTGGATCAACAGGAATCTTATTAGACATACCAACTGCGAAAATCAGAGAGTTTCAATCTAACTTTTTAGATTACATGAGATCCAAACATAGAGCAGAATTAGATGTACTTAAGTCAGGTAAAATTACCGACGAGGTAACAGATTTAATTAAAAAAGTTGTTGCTGATATGTCTAAGAATTATAAAGCGTAAATTTTTATGGCCAATCTTAAAGAAATACGAACAAGAATTACTTCCGTAGAGTCCACCATGCAGATTACTTCTGCAATGAAAATGGTTTCTGCTGCTAAATTAAAAAGAGCACAGGATGCAATTGTTCAAATGAGGCCTTATGCAAAAAAATTCAATGATATTTTAGTTAATGTTTCGTCTTCTCTGGATAATTCAGACCATCCTATGATGTCTAATAATGGAGGAAAAAGAATACTACTTATCGCATTTTCGTCCAATCGCGGTCTTTGTGGAGGGTTTAATAACAATATTATTAAAGAGGTAAAGAAAACGGTTGCTAACCATCCTGATTACAACTATTGTGTCTTAACAGTTGGGAAAAAAGTAAACGATGCTTTTAAAAAATCAGATTTACTAAACAAAATAGACAGTTTACCTGTTGACTCGCAAAAGATTTGGGATAATTTAAACTATGAAAATTCTTTAGAAATAACTTCTAAAATAATCAGAGCTTTTAAAAACAACCATTTTGATAAGGCTTATTTAGTTTATAATTCATTCAAAAATGCAGCTGTACAAACTGTAGAAAACGAAGCTTTTCTACCTGTAGTTGCTCCAGAAAGTGAAAACACTACTAATATCGATTATATATTTGAACCAGATAAAGAAGAAATTTTAAACGACTTAATTCCTCAGTCTTTAAAAATCCAACTTTACAAGGCCCTCTTAGACTCTTTTGCCTCTGAACATGGGGCTAGAATGACGGCAATGCATAAAGCAACTGACAATGCTAATGAAATGAAAAACGATTTGAAGTTGTTCTATAATAAAGCAAGACAAGCTGCAATTACCAACGAAATCCTAGAAATTGTAGCTGGAGCTGAGGCTTTGGGTGGATAATCCCTCACTTTATTTTTTCTTTTAAACTTTTCCATAAATTTACTATGGATGAATTGGTATTATTCCTCACTTAAAAATAGATTTTACATTTCCATATTGGCTTTGATTGCCTCTTCTTTGGTAATAATTGGAATCACTACCTTTTATTTTTTTAAGGATCAAAATTCACAATATCACCATCAAAGATTAATTAGAAAAGAAAAAACTGTTACAAGTTCTTTACAATATTTCTTGAATGATTTATCTCCCAATCAAGTCAATGAATTTATAACAAAAGAGTTTGACTACAAAGTTCGAGAGATTTCGGATGTAAATAATCTCCCCATTATTATTTATAATTTATCAGGAGATATATTAATAAATACCCAAGACAGCCTTTTAAAAGAAAAACTTTCTATTAATTCTTTAAATATAGATGTTGTTCAATCTCTTATAAATAGCAAATCAGGCAGTTTAACAGAAACAAGCAACTTGGGTGTTATTAACTCCTATTCTTATGCTTACAACAACTTAAAAGAGAAAATGCTAATCATTAAAATTTTCTACAATTCTTCTAATTATTCAGACAAAACAGAGCTCTGGCTTTTTTTAGAAAAATTACTTAAAATATTTCTCTTACTTTTTATCGGAGCTGGTATTATCGCATATTTTCTTTCGACTTACATTACTAAATCTATTGCATCTATAAGTCAGAAGATTAAAAATGTAGAGATTGGTGAAAATAATGAGCGTTTAAGGTGGAAAAGTAATGATGAAATTGGAGTTTTAGTCGCAGCATATAATGAAATGCTTACAAAATTAGAGTTGAGTAAAGAAAAACTTGCTCAAAATGAAAGGCAGTCTGCTTGGAGAGAAATGGCAAAACAGGTTGCACATGAAATAAAAAACCCTCTAACACCTATGAAATTGAGTGTTCAACATTTGTCTCGTTCGTTAGAAACAGTAAAAAAGAAAGATACACAAACAATCAAAGATTTTCAAAATAATATGATTCAGCAAATTAATTTATTAACTGAAATTTCAGACGAGTTTTCCAACTATGCAGAATTGCCTAAAGGAAATATGAGAGAAATAGATCTACTCGTTATAATAGATAAAATTGTCAGCCTCTTTAAGCACGAGAAAAAGGTTAAATTTCAAATCAAATCATCTGACTTAACAACAGCTAATATCCTTGGTGACGAAAATCAACTAATTAGAGTATTTAATAATTTAATTCAAAATAGTTTAGAAGCTATGAATGAGGAAGGTAGTATTACCATTGATATTTTATTGAATAAGCAGTTACTATGCGTTAATTTTAAAGATAGCGGTCCAGGGGTTCTTAAAGAAATTCAACCAAAAATATTCGAACCACAGTTCACCACTAAATCCAAAGGAAAGGGTCTTGGTCTGGCTTTAGTTTGGCAAATTTTACTTAGCCATAAAGCAACTATTTCGCTTTCTGACTCACAATTTGGAGCTCATTTTATTATTTTATTCCCTAGGTATGAGTCAGAGAGTTGAAGGGCTTTATTTAAGGTCTACTAAGATAAATCACAACTCATTAATTGCAGAGTTATTCACCAAACAATTTGGCAGGGTAAGTTTTATATTTTCAATTTCTTCTAAGAAGAATAAATCTTTCTTGTTTCAACCTTTTCATTTTATAGAATTTTCCACTGCTTATAATCCAGAAAAAAAGATTAATCGAGGTTCTAAGCCAGAGATGGTTTTACCAATTTTAGATATAATAAGCGATATAAGAAAAACAGGTTATGCGCTTTTAATAACAGAAATTTTAAACAAGATTATTCACAAAGAAGATAAAAATGAATATTTATTTTCTGCTCTAAAAACCATGATTTTATCATTTGAAAACAAGAAGTTCAACCCTGTTTTTGGGGTCTTTTTTATTAAACAACTATTATACCATTTTGGTGTTCAGCCAATAAATAACTACTCTAGTACAACTCCTTTTTTTATTGTATCAGATGGTAGATTTGCCGCTACTATAGATAATTCTTTAGATGAAAAATTCCCGTATGAAATCTTCCACCAATTATTAGGCATGAAAATTGATAATGTATTTTCCTTTGAAATAAGTACATTAAACAGAAGACTAATTATGGAGACATTATTAAGATATATGAACTATCACGATTTAATAAATACTGATAAGTTAAATTCCATAAAAATCTTACAATCTTTATACGATTGATTGAGCATTTAAAAATATATATATATATAATATTTCATTTTCTCATTTTATTACAGCCAACTGGGCAAGTGATATCTTTCAAAAACGAGTTTGGGAGTTCTGTGAAACTTTCTGAGGTTATCATTTCCAATGAGGCGAAAAAAGACACCTTTTATTTTTCAAAAAAAAGTAAATTTAATTCTAGATTATTTCCAAACTTTGATTCTATATCCGTAGTTTTTAATGATACCATTATTTCTAAATCTAACAGTAGTTTAAAAGAAAATAGTTATGAGTTTATAATTACGACATCGATCACCAATGCTCTTCCAATTTTTGAAACAAGCGCTATTAAAAAGTCTTTTTTACCTAATGGTTTCAATGAGTTAAATCATCAAGTAATAAATCAACAACAAATCCAAAATTCAAACACAGCCACTAGTGCAGAGTTATTGTTATTATCTCCCTTTGTTACCATCCAAAAAAGTAGTTTCGCAGGAGGGAGTCCAATTTTGCGTGGTTTTGAGGCGAATAGAGTTCTTTTAATAGTGGATGGAGTTAGGATGAATAACGCTATATATAGAGGAGGGCATTTACAAAATAGTTTAACGATAGATCCATTTATAATAGAAAATTGTGACGTAATTTTTGGACCTTCTGCTGTCACCTATGGTAGTGATGCAATTGGTGGAGTGGTTCATTACAGAACAAAAAGACCGTTATTAAATTCTTTAGATAGTACAAAATTTTCTGGAGTCTATTTTGCAAGATTGAACAGTGCTTGTCAAGAAGTTTCAAATCATATAGATTTTAGTCTTGCTAAATCCAACATTGCTTCTTTAACCTCGATTAGCTATAAACGTTTCGGAGATGTATCTATGGGACAAAACAGGCATCATGGTTTTTCAAATTGGGGCTTAAATTCTTTTAATGTTAATACGTTTAATTTTCAAGATTCAATAGTGCCTAATAACACTCCAAGTGTTCAAGTAGGCTTTGGTTACAGTCAAATAGACTTAATGAATAAAATACTCTTTAAAATTAACTCTAAATCTACATTATTAATCAATTCTCAATTTAGTAATTCTTCAAGTTTAGCCAGATACGACCAGCTTAATAATACAGATAGTATGGAAAGACCTCAGTTTAGCAAATGGAATTATGGACCTCAAAAAAGAGTCTTTAATATGATGGAATATGCTTCAAAATCAGCATCTTCCATCTTCGATTTTTTCAACGCAAATTTATCCCACCAGTTTATAGAAGAATCGAGAATAACGAGAAGGTTTAATAGCCTCAGGGAAAAAAACCAAGTGGAGCAAGTAAATATTTTTGGCGCAAATGTTCAATTTTCAAAAAAAATAAAATTGCGCTCTACACTTGTTTATGGTGCAGAACTTTATTTCAATAATGTAAATAGTAATGCCTTTTCTTTAAATATTCAAGATTCTTCTTTAACTATTATTGATTCAAGATATCCTGATGCTGGTGCCCAAACTTTTTTCCCAGCTATTTTTGCGAATTTAAATATTAAAAAACCAAATTATTCTATTATTGGAGGAGTGCGCTATACTTGGAATGATGTATATGCTTCTTATTCAAGTAATTATTCGGTACCATTACTACATAGGACCTTTAATATTAATAAACATTCTATTAATGGATCTTTAAATACCATTCTTTATCCCAGTAAAAGCACAAAAATCTTACTAGAATTAAGCACTGGATTTAGAGCTCCTAATATTGATGACTTAGGTAAAACTTTCATAAAAGATAACAGTATTACAGTACCTAATAATAACTTAATTCCTGAATACGCCTACAATACTTCTTTAGGAATAAGTAAAAAATTAGATTTAGTTAACCTATCATTAGCATTTAGTTCTTCAGCTTTCATTACTATTTTAGAAAATACGGTTATTAAATCGCCATTGGAAGTAGATGGGAGTAATATTTACAATGTGGATGGTATTAATTATTCAATTTTAGCTAATCAAAATGGACCAAACTCTTTAGTTACAGGAGCTAGTACCTCTTTAGAAGCCATGATTTTCACCAAGTTAAAGCTAGCGTCAAGTATATGCTATACAAAAGGAAAGACTATTGCTACCAATCTTCCTTTAGGACATATTCCTCCAATCTTTGGTAAAATTAATTTCAGCTACTCTCTCAAAAAATTTGAATACTCCGTAGTTACTTTATTCAATGGCAACAAAGAACTTAAAGACTTTGGATCTGGAAATGTTGATAATCAAGAAGAGGCTACGGCAGTCGGTTACCCAAGTTGGTGGGTAATAGATGCTCAATTAAATTATAAGCATAATGATAATATAGTATTTAATATTCGGGGTTGTAATCTTTTAGATATTCACTACAAAACATTTGGATCTGGAATTTCCTCTCCAGGAAGAAGTTTAATGTTTTCAGTAAAACTAGTTTTATAATATTATTTCTTTTTTGTAATTTAAAGGAGCTATTCTGGAATTTTTTTTAACAGCGATTACTACAGAAGTTTGTAATTGTCCAATTTCTTCAATTAAACCTAATTTTTCTTCCAGTATTTTCTCGAAAGAGGGAATATCATTAGTAATTACTCTTAATTGGTAGTCAAATTTTCCGGTAAGTTGTAGGCATTCTTGAACTTCATTAATGGTTTGTATTTGTTCTAAGAAACTGGCAACAGCTCCTGTTTTTTGCTTTACAAGAGATAAGTGTATAAGGGCAGTAAAACCCAACCCCAATTTTGTATTATTTATAACGGCATGATAGCTTTTTAGAACTCCAGCCTTTTCAAGTTTTTGAACCCTACCTAATGTTGGAGCTGCAGAAAGACCTATTACTTTACTCAATTCAATGTTAGTAATTTTACTATTGTTTTGAAGAGATTTTAGTATTTTTAAGTCTATTAAGTCAAGTTTCATCCTTTTATTTAAAATAAAATTACTCTTATTGACTTATTTACAAAATTTTGTTTCAATTTATTTTGTAAATAACAGGTCTTGATGGAGACGCATCATTTTCAATATTTGCCATTGACAGATTCAAGAGATATTTCCCATCAGCTACATTATCTGGTACTCCGATAAGCTCAGTAATAGTTCTTTTTTCGTCTATTTCATTTGGGTAATTCCAGAATGCTTTATGTGCAAGTAACTTTCCATCATCAAACTCTTTATCGACGGAAGGTTGGTCAATTAAAAGATGAAAAACTCCCATTTCTCTAATATATGAAGCTGTTTCTTTTTTTAAAAATGGCCAATTGGTGTTATGATATATTTTCTGAGCTAAGACTTCATAATTTTCCTGTGTTCTAAGAATTACTGCTTCTGTATTTGGTAATATTTTATTTTTAAGCTGCTCTAATTCTATGGTATAATTTACTTCCTGCTGACCATTTGCATTGGTCTTAATTTCTTTAGTAGGAACGATGGTAATAACCTGGGCAATAAAATGGAATCTTTTAAGAACATCATTAACATAAATTTTTTCACTGCTTATGTGTCCTACTGACTCTGTGTGAGTCATATTTCCATGTGGGTTTATTAAAACTTCTCTAAAATTCACCGCCCCTCCCTCGTTGACACTACCAACAAATTCTTCATTCCTAATGGTATTTATAGTGATTTCATCCACATACCATGCTTTAAAACCATTCTTTACTCTAGATGTTAAGGATAAGTCAATAGGGTTGTTGAAGTCAACCTCTAATGTTTCGTTATTTAGTTCCATTTTCATATTCTAAACAGTAAATAATTCTCGAGCTGCGTATTCAGATAACAACCATTTCTTTTTATTCATAAAAATATTATTTTCTTTCAGAGTTAATAAATCTTCCGCAATTAATTTCTGGATTTTAGTATTCAATATTTTTTGTTTATCCCTACTTAAATTACTATAGATTTTATCTAATTCAAAACCCTCTTTAGTTCTTAAGCCTAACATTATTGTTTCATTAACTAAGTCAAGACTTGATAATTTTTCATCCTCAAAGTATGATTGCTTGGAACCAACTTTCTTTATGTATTGTGAATTATTAGAAACATTCCATCTTCTCTTACCTTTTAGAAAAGAATGAGCCCCAGGTCCAAAACCGATATAGGGTAGTTGTTTCCAATAGTTAGAATTATGAAAAGATTGTTTTCCTTCTAGAGAGAAGTTAGAAATTTCATAATGATTATATCCTGAAGACTCTAATTTTTTAGAAAGCCATAAAAACTCCTGCTCACTTTTTTGATCTTCAATATTTTCTAATTCTTTTTTCTTTTCTAAATGCCCAAAGTAAGTACCTTTTTCTATAGTTAAATGATAGGAGGAAATATGAGTTGGCAAATATTCTATTAAAGTAGATATCTCCTTTTCATAATCTCGATTTAAAAATGGAGGAGTCCCATATATAAAATCAATACTAAAATTCTCAAATTCATATTCCTTTACTAGCTTTAAACTTAATAATACTTGTTGTTTATCATGAATTCTATTCATCCATTTTAGCACCTTATCGTTTGTAGACTGGACACCTATACTTAAACGATTCACTCCAATTTCTTTTAAAAAATTTAGTTTTTCCCTATTAATATCTTCTGGATTTACTTCTATTGTTACTTCTTTTAAAGAAGTAATATCTATCACTTTTTTTAGGGAATTAAAAATAATTGATAATTCATTATTTGTTAATAAAGACGGTGTGCCTCCTCCTATATATAAGCTATTTATATTATTTGGAAACTCCTTTTTTCTTAATTCAATTTCTTTAGTAATATAATTTATTAGCGTTGTTTTAGATTTTAGTGAGGTGCTAAAATGAAAATCACAATAATGGCAAGCTTGCTTACAAAAGGGAATATGTATGTATATACCACTCATTATTTTTTATTAATATTCATTACAATAATTTATATAATTAAGAAGATAATAATTGTAAATTTACTTCATTCAAATGTTATGATAAAAGGTGTATTAAACGGTGAATTTCAATCAAATTTAAGTAAAGACAAGCTTAATGACTTCGAGGTTTTAGAAATTAATCACGAAAAAAAAGAAATAATTCTTCAAAAAGGTTCACAAAAATTCAAATGTAAAATACTTAAAAAAAACAATAAGGATCAGTCATTCGTAATTAAAATAAATGGTAATATATCAATTATTAGAATTGTGAAGTCTGTAGAAAAAACTATTGAGAAATTAGGGATTAATAAAAAATCGCAACAAAATATTAATATTTTAAAAGCTCCAATGCCCGGGCTTATTCTAAAATTAATGGTAAAAGTAGGTGACCAAATTAAAAAAGGTGATGCGTTAATTATTTTAGAAGCTATGAAAATGGAAAATATACTTTCTTCACCTGTTGATGGTGTTATAAAAGAAATTAAAGTAAAACCTCAACAAACAGTTGAAAAAAACAATGTATTAATTAATTTTGAATCATGAAAAAATTATTTGTAATTATCCAGTTATTCTTTTTTGTTAGTTGTTCAGCACCTGTAAAATCAGAATCTATAAATGAGCCTGAAGAGAAACAGCTAAGCGAAAAACAAGAATATGTCTATACCTTAGGTGAAGTTCTTATTAAATGGACGGCTTTCAAGCATACAGCAAAAGCACAAGTCGGAGGAGCATTTAAATCTGCAGTAGTAAAGGGGTTTACAGAAAGCACCAACTTAAACACTGCTGTCTCAGGAGTTACATTCGAAATCCCAGTTAATTCTACAAGTACTAACGATACTGTAAGAGATTATAAAATTGTAAATTCTTTTTTTAGAACAATGGTTAATACCGATAACATTACTGGAAAAATCATATCCTTAGATAATAATGGAACAGGATTACTTACTATTAATATGAATAACGTAGAAGTCCAAAAATCTTTCACATGGGAAATGGATCAAGCTACAAAAGAAATTTATATTAAAACAGCTATAGATGTACTGAATTGGGGAGCTCAATCTTCACTAGACGCACTTAACGAAGTTTGTCTTGAACAACATACTGGACCAGATGGAAAGAATATATTGTGGCCTAATGTAGATATAACAATAATTGTTGATTTATAACCTATGCTTAATATTTTTTAAAATATACTTTCCTAAAATATCATATTCTATATTAACAAACTCTCCTAATTTTAATTTTCTAAAGTTTGTGTTTTCGTAAGTGTACGGAATTATAGCTACTTCTACGAAACCTTTACCTGAATTGGCAACAGTTAAACTAACTCCGTTTAAACAAATAGACCCTTTACTAACTATAAGTCTATCGTTAATGTTTTCAGATTTAAAACGAATCCTCCAACTGCCGTTTTCTTCTGTAATTTCCGAACATTCTATAGTGTTATCAACGTGCCCTTGAACCATATGTCCATCCAATCGATCGCCAATCTTCAGGCACCTCTCAAGGTTCAGTAATTGCCCAACTTCTAGATTTCCCATATTGGTTTTTTGAATGGTTTCATTAATAGCTGTTACCACATGTTCGTTATTATTTTGAGAGATCACCGTTAAGCATACACCGTTGTGTGATACACTTTGATCTATTTTCAGCTCTTTGGAAATATTTGAAGATATGGTGAAGTGATGGTTATCACCTTCAATTTCTATGGCTTTTATATTACCTACACTTTCTACAATTCCTGTAAACATATTTATTTGTTATTTGTATTAATATCTCTGATGAGTTGTAAATGACCATTTAATTCCAGTGTTTCAATCCCAAAAAATCTAATAGAATTTATCAGACACTGAAAGTAGTAGGATCCACTGGGGCATTCCAACAAAGTTTCTTGGTGAGTACCGTCCCATTTAAATTCAGGATCTGAAGAATTGAAAACAATTTCTCCCCATCTATTGAGAATATTTAGTTCTATTTCATCTATATATTTAATTGGTAGTATCGCTTGAAAATAATCGTTATTGTTGTCTTTATTTGGAGTAAAAATATTTGGAAAAATATATCTTGGACAATTATCAAAACAAACCGTATCACTTGGAAAGCTTTCGTTGCTGTATATTAAAGAATCTGTTGCAGTTACGTAGTAACATCCAGCAACTGAGTTGATACCGTTATATTGTGACTGGTGTTCGAAGGAGGTGTCATTGATGTCGTTAAAATTATTTATGAGATTAAAATTACTATCTAAAAAGGGTTGGAAATAAAGCGAATAAGAAACAGCATCGTCAGAACAGCTGTCGTTTGGATTGGTCCAATTAAGTAGATTCACTTCATTTTCGCAATCTCCTAAAATTTCTATTTCCGGGGGGCAAGGTGGAGTGAAGTCAAAAGGTACGTCACAAACAATCTGTGAAGCATTAATTAAAGGTTTAAAAATACTGCTGTCTTGGTAACTTCCATAAGATTCTATGTAATAACAGTACTTTTTTTGGTTAAATAGCCCAGTGTCTTTGTAGTAGTAGTTAATAGAAGAGTCTATAAATTGAAATACACCATTTGAAGAATCCCCTCTGTATATTTTGTATTTATAATTTATCCACGGAATATTTTCTGACCAAAACAACTCAATTTGATTATCATTCGGAACAGTTAATGCATGAATACTGCTTGGGGAGTTACTGAAACCAATAAGACTGTCATTATTGAAATAGCTATAATACAATCCGATTTTATAAATTCTGTTGGTATCAGTTGTATTAATGTTTCTTACCAAATAACTAGAAGGCAATTGATATAAATAGTTTGAGTTAGGAAACTGGTGAATTAAATTTAGATTTTCGTCAGTTACTTTATAATGGTAAGGCCCTTGGTACTGGTTCGTATCCAGCTCGGTAGGAGCAAGCCAAAAAAGAGAATCTACACCCAATAAAGAATCGGTATTTAATACACTAACGTTTGTTATTATGGGAACTTCTTTTTTTAAGGTGCTACATGAAGTATCAGATGGGCAGCTCTCCAGTAATCCGAAATCATAAATACTTGTAATAAAATAGCAGTAGTTATTCCCTAAAACCAAATTATCTGAATCTATAAAAGATGTATCACTAATTGAATTGGTTTGGTGAATTTGCGTTACCCCATAAGAGGATAAATCAGGAGAGTCACAGCAATCCTCGTTGATATTTATGGTACTGGATTTTTTATAAATATTGTACCCTAATGCATTTGAACAAAATGCTTTGTCCCATTTTAAAAAATTACTATTACCTATCGATTGAACTTCCAAACCGGTTACTTTAGGAGGCCTCACTTTTATATTAAATGACTCGTAGTCTGAAAGAACAGGTTGCCCATTATCTTCTAATTCAACTAATATAGGATAAGAAGAATTTTGTATATGACTGCAAGTTGTAGACCATTGGAAAATCCCGTTAGCTAAACCACTTGTGGCAACAGATGAAAATGTAGCAGGAGAATTACTTAAATTAAATGGTAATCCAGAAACTAACAAAGAAACAAAGTCTAAGTTGGGGTCTGTTCCTTGAATATTTATATTTAGGGTATTACCTGCTTCGACACAAGTATCGTTAATAGAGCTAATAGACGGGGGATCATTGTTACAATTATTTTTAATGGTTAACTGAACGTCTCTTAATACAGAACCTCTTAAAAATCCGTTTCTCCATTCAGAAACTTTAATAGTAATATTAAATTCCCCAACTACCATAGGATTATTCCAGCACACAGTTCCGTAAACGGGATCAATAGTTAAACTCCCACCACCAATAGCATCAGGAAAAACATAATAATTACCTAAAATTAGAGGATTTGCTCCTGTACCTAGTGGAATTTCTAATTCATATGATAGTGAATCACCATCTGGATCATATCCCATAGGATTGTAACAATATGGTTTATTTACACATCCAATAGCAGGACAAGGGCAATCTGAAAATTGTACGGAGGTATTTCCATTAGAAACTCCTAAAACAGGGGAAATTATTAAGATCGATTCCAATGCAAAAACAACATCATCACTATTCCCTCCAGGCCAAATATTTAGAATACCGGCATTTCTATTAGGATCTTCCATCGATATTCGATGTGTTCCTGAAGATGTAAATGTATGAACTCCAACATAAATATTTTTTTGATGATTGAATGACAAAGGTTGTTGAGAAACTCGCAAAAGTGTATCCCTTTGACCATAAGGAGACCCCAAATCAAAATCTAAGTACAGTTCTGGTCTATCCGCTCCAGTTGAAGAACCTAAGTCAGTACAAGTTGTAATGGTAAACTCATAGGTAAATCCAGCAATATGTTTATATGTGATTTCACCCCCTCTATTATGAGAACCTAAAATTGTAATAGGAACCAATAGTATTAAAATATGAAGCAATTTACCTAACATGATATTGTAAAATTACTGAAAACCAATGTAATCTGTTACATTGATTAATATTTAAATATTTATTGTAGTATTTTTACCGATAATTATTCAAAATGAAAAACACAATAAAAGTTGGTATTACTTTAGGAGACGCTAATGGAGTAGGCCCTGAGATAATTATTAAAACATTCTTAGAAACTAAATCAATAAGAAATACTATTTTCATAGTCTATTCACCTGTCGACGTTATTCAATATTATTTAAAAAATTTAAATCTCACCCTAGATCTTAATATTATTGATGCAGTTTCAAATGCAGAATGTGGTAAATTTAATATTATATCTATAGACTATGAAAGATTTCAATTATCTCCTGGATTACCAAGTAAAAATACTGGAGAACTAGCTTATAGATCGATTGCTGAAGCATCAAAAGATATTTTGAATAATTCAATTAACTGTATAGTTACAGCTCCAATTGATAAAAATACCATCCAAAGTAATAGTTTTTCTTTTCATGGTCATACTGAGTTTTTCACCAGTATTGCTAATAAAAAACAATCATTAATGTTAATGGTGAAAGAAAAATTAAGAATAGGTATCGTAACTAATCATATTGCTGTTAAAGGAATTTCAGAGGCTTTAACAGAAAAAAACATAATCAGTAAAATTAATTTATTAAATGAAACTTTAAAAAGTGATTTTACTATAAATAATCCAAGAATTGCTTTATTGGCTCTTAATCCTCATGCTGGAGACAAAGGTTTAATTGGTAATGAAGAAATAAACTTGATAAACCCAATTATAAATTCTTTAGATAATGTAAATATTTCTGGCCCATTCCCAGCAGATGGTTTTTTTGCTAGCGGAAAACATCATCTTTATGATGGTATACTAGGAATGTACCACGACCAAGGTCTTATTCCTTTTAAAATATTAAGTCAAAATCAGGGAATTAACTTTACTGCTGGGTTACCTTTTGTTAGAACTTCACCAGACCATGGTACGGCTTATGAAATAGCTGGAAAAAATAAAGCAAACCATCAATCTTTCAAAAATGCTATTGATTTAGCTAAAGAAATATATTTGAACAGGGTTACCTAAATTTTAAACTTTTATGTTAATTAGTATTTTTAAACTCTAGTTAGTATCTAATTATGATGAAATTTATTTTAACTCTATTTTTTTTAATAAATATTTCTTTATCTAACTTTTATTCTCAAACTCACTCAAGTAATTTATTTGAAAATGCTGAGCAACTTTGTTTTGATCAGTTACTAACATCTAATAATCTCAATGCTAACAGCACTAGTTCTTTTCTAAATGTCAATTTTGATTCCCTTATTTCTTGTTTTGATATTGTTAAGTCTACATTTTATAAGTTCAATACTAATGAATTTGGAGGTAATGCAGAACTTTCAATTAATGCTATTTCTTGTACTGGAGATTCCAATATAATTTTTCAAAACTCGATTGAAGTTCTTGTTTTTACATTTGAAAATCAATCAAGTTTTTCTAATTTTCAATTGATTGAGACATGTTCTTTAAGTTCTAGTGAAATTATGTTTAGTCTTAATAATCTTTTGCCTAATCATTCTTATTTTTTGCTCGTAAACGGATACTCTTCTATTGATACACTGGTCTTGAATTCTGTTTGTAATTATAATTTAAACATTTTAGGTAGTGGAGTCAAACCTTATTTTTCTGCAGGTAATGATATCTATACTTTTCCAAATTCTGAATTTCAGTTAAACGCTTTTGGACAAGGAGTCCCGGTTTGGTATCCGGATTATTTTTTTGATAGTACTAACTCTTACAACCCCGTTTTAACTCTCGGAGAAACTACTGAATTACTACTCACTATGGAGGAATTTAATGGTTGTTCATATAAAGACAGTTTAAAAGTTTTTGTCAAAAACCCCTTAGTATTTCATAATATAATAACACCTAATAATGACGGTATTAATGATATTTGGGTGGTTGATAATAGTGAAAATTACCCACAATGTCAGGTCTCAATATTTGATAAAAATGGGGTTTTAATATTTAATAGTATTGGGTATAACAATTTTAAATATTGGGATGGATCCCTAAACGGATCTTTCTTAGCTGCAGGAACGTATTACTATATTTTTAATTCAGACGCTAACTCCTCCGATGATTTATTTCAAGGATTCATAACCTTGTTAAGGTGAGAGTGCTTTTTATTATCTATCTTTTTTTACCGTTAAGGTTTTTATCTCAGCAAAAGCCTGTTTTTTCCAACTTTCTTGAAACATCCGTTTATTTAAATCCTGCAATAGCTTCGCCACTAAAAAGTAATTTTTTTATTAATCATAAAATTCAATGGTCTGGTTTTATTGGTGCTCCTAAGGTGTTTCTAGCTGGTTTCCAAAAGCCAATTTTATTAAATTCAACTAATTCTACCTTTTCAAATATTGGAACTTTATTTCTTTCCGAAAAAGCAGGGGTTTTTAATTCAACCACTTTATCAATTAATTATTCTTATTCCTTTTTATGTAATGATAGACTGAGGTGTTCTTTTGGTACTTCATTAAATCTTCAACAAATCTCAGTTGACGTTACCAATTTTAACCCTCATCAATCCAACGATCCTCTTATTAATAAATCAAGAACAGCTCTTTTAAACCCTGACTTCTCATTAGGGCTATTATTCTCTAATCAAAATAATTTCTTTGGTCTTAGTGCTAATAATGTTTTAGAAAATAATTGGAAAAACTTGGTAGGTAGTCAATTATCTAAAACGGAGTCCAGTATTACTTTACTTTTAGGTAGGAAATTTCATATTTCTAGTTTTGTATTTTCTCCCACTCTTTTATTAAATAGGTATTCAAAAAGCAATACGTTATTACTACTCGCTATAGATTTAGAGTACAACAACCTTCTTACCCTGGGGCTCTCTCTTAAAAATGATGATGCAATCCAAAGTAGACTTAAAGTTAACTTGTCATCCAAAATTATGATTACTTATGGTTACGAATTTTATTATTTATCTAACGAAATAAATCCAATAAATTCGCATGAATTTTTATTAACTTTTCGTTCTTCAATCGTTGAAAAATTAAAAAGATCAACTATTGTTTCTTATTTTTAATCCGTAAAATTAGGTGTTTCACCAGTTGTTTATCGATTTTTACCCTTATTATTAGATGGTTTTCAACAATTATTGGTATTTTTC
>Ga0115571_1000247_pt1 | contig 40800 bp, 26 predicted proteins | sample COGITO_mtgs_1205_FD_87293 | JGI IMG/M metagenome (GOLD analysis project Ga0115571, IMG submission 87293) | Pelagic marine microbial communities from North Sea - COGITO_mtgs_120531 | ecosystem: Environmental > Aquatic > Marine > Epipelagic | place: Germany:Helgoland, sampling site Kabeltonne...
AATTCAGATGGCTCATATCAGTATTCAAATGAATGGTACCAGACCATTCTGTTGACATTATTGATACAATAAAATTTATATAATTTATACGTTATTTACATTCTATTCTTTTTTTTCTGACGTTGATTTATCATCATCTACATTTGTTGATGAATGGGAGCTTGTCGAATTATCTGTACTTTTGTTTTGGATTTTTTCTACAAAGCTCATAACGATTGGTTTCACTTTAGGTATTGACGAATACTCTTGTGCTAAATAAATACCAGTGATTAATCCAATAATAAATATGAATAACATTTTTTATTGATAAAATATTGTTTAAATAGTACATTCCATTTATTTCTTATCACTTTTACATCAAGTTAATGTATAGTTTGAAGTATAAATGTCATACAGTAAAACATAAAATTATGTCGTTATCCCCAGAAAGACGATTTGCAACATCGCCAAAGCATGAAATGTTAAAAATGGCATTGAAGAATCCCCATCTATCAATAAATACATTACATGAAAATACCAAAATGCTAACCACGAAAAAGAACATCGTTAATAAAAAGATGTCATTGTTAGAATACAAAAAACGTGAAAATGAGATTAAAAATGAACAGCGAGTTATGGAGATTGAAGAGCATTTAAATGAACTACACGCTGAATCGAATAAAACGCGAGAAAGAGTTGAATCGATTTCTAAGAAACTTGATTTTCTAATACAAAAACTTTGTAAGGAAACAATGTTTGTTATGGATGACATTTAATTATACAGTTGGTATATTTGTGGCAATTTCACCTGTAAATGGCACGACATTATCATCTTCCTTGTTTTCCTCTAAATTTTGCTGTGTAGTAGGTGATGGCGACCACCAATTAATTATAGCTTTTTGTACACTTGGCAAATTAAATTGTTGTGCTGCCCAAATTCCAATGATTCCACCAAATATAAACTCAAACATAATTATGTAAAAATATTTGTACTTATGTATTCATTATAATATAACAAAACCGGATTTCCACCGAAAAGAAAACGCTGATTTTTTTAATATTTCATAAAAAACCACCGGATACAAGTACCATTACTGATGTTACACCCAACAATCCTAAAAATATCAATCCTAAAAATAACCAAAACGGTAGTGTATACCAAATTTTTAATTCGTACCCTTTTAATTCGTCTAACAATTCGATAGAACCCAGTGTTATGAGTGCATAACTAAACATAGCTAGGCGATTAATGACATTATTGTTATTGTACAAATCATAACAATTTTTCCATTTAAGTGAAAAAAACCACGTTGGTGGTTTGAGAGCCATTACGATAAAGGCTCCAAACAAAATGTTGAAAATGGCAAACCATATTGATAATTGTCTGACAGAAAAGTAATAATTGTATAATATGTATACAAAGTGAACAAGAGTAAATACTAAAAACCAACCACTGTATAAATTGCATTGATTTGATTCTAAATTACCATCAAATAATATTTCATTGGCGTGTTGGTGCCATACGGATACTGAAAAAATAAATAACAATATTCTGACAATAAAATAAACAATCAATTTTTCTTTCATTTGTAAACGATGATTATTATTTATATATAATTTTTCTAACCCGTGTCAGGGAAACCGTCAGAAGTCTAAAGCGTTCCCTGACTAACATAGTTTTTTCCTAACGCGTTATCAAAAATTATGTGTGAACTATTTCTTCATATATCGTTTTTTATATTTGCGTTTATGTTTCTTATATAATAGTACCAAAAAAGGTCTATTTTCTAATAACAATCTCTTATTAGAAGCCTTTTTTTTCATTCTCTCATCATTTGCACCATGAGCTTTTGACATATAATATCTAGAGTATGCTTTCTCAGCATTTGAACTCAAATACTTATCAGGCATAGCAAGAGGAAACCAATGAATACCACGCGGACAACCACAAGTTGCAAATTTTTTCACCCCAGGCGGAGCTCTTTCAATATATAATTTGTCAGTAGCAGGAAATCCAAGAGCATACAACTTCTCAATATGCTTCTGACATTTATGCACTTTTTTATATCGAAAGGTATATTCCTTACACAAAGCCAACCCATACTTACACAACCAAATATAATGATAAGGAGCTGACCTAGCCCACACAGCACAAGGATGATTTTTATGAGTACACTTATAAGGTTTCAACTCAACATCACCACAAGTAGGAACAGACCCATTATTAACCCACCACACAGAGTAAAGGAGTTGAGCGGTCTCCAACGGCATTTTAACAACATGTGGGTCAAACAACAATTTCACACAAAACAAAAAAATATTCATGATAACAAACAAAACTTATTACACAATATCATTACCCATAATTAATAATTACATTTAACATTTCATATAATCTCAACATATGTCAGAATTAAGCTTTCATCTGTGCTTTGATTGTCCCCTTGTGTTGGTATCCGTGTAATTTGATATTTGATGTGTCGAAATCCCATAAGTTTGTGACCATGATATCTATGGTGGGCATTTTTAACGGAATGCGTTGACATTGTGTTTGTACGGCTTGTTTGTGTTCTTCATATATATGAGCATCGCCAATGTTTATGATAACGCGGCCAGGTGTGAGATTTACTTCTTTGGAAATGATTGAAAGTAATAATGCAGTTGATGCTATGTTGAATGGTAGGCCGAGGAAAACATCCGAAGAGCGTTGTGTCATTTGTACTGATAATCTATTGTCATGCTCTACGTAGAATTGATACATGACGTGACATGGTGGTAAGCACATTTGTGCCATTTGTGATGGGCACCATCCGGATAATACTAATCTGCGTGAATGTGGGTCACTCTTTATTGTATCTATGATATACTGTATTTGGTCTATGCCCTTTCCATTATAATTTGTGTTGCAATTTTCATATTGAGCGCCGAAATGTCGCCATTGGAAGCCATAAACAGGTCCTGCGTCGTAATTGCTTTTTTCTGAATTTGCGTCCCATATATGAACGCCTTTTGCTATTAATTCTTTGACGTTTGTTGAACCGCGTAAAAACCAAGCAAGTTCTTCCACTATTCCTTTCCAGTACATCTTTTTTGTGGTTAGTAGTGGGAAGCCATCTGATAAATCGCATTCGAGATGTGCGCCGAATAGTGATTGGACTGTTCCATTGCGGGTCATTCTTTCGTGACCTTCGTTGCTTATTTTTTTTAATAATTTTATGTATTGTTCCTCCATGATATTGTATTATTGTTGTCCTTTTTATACACTATATCAAAAAATATATTTTCTGAAAATTGTGATTAGATGTAAAAAATGAAAGTATAAACGCTGTCATTTTTTAGGGTAAATGTCTCATTTATGTGACGCTCCGGAAAATATAAAAAAAAATTGTAGGTCCAGTAGATATTATAGAAGTGATTGGCAATATGGTCAACCATTTCCATCTAGAGAATTCCCAGATGAAGATTTCTCCGAACTATTCGAACAACAGATGAAGTTTCATGTTGACCCTATTGATTGTCATAAACAAGCAATTATTGTTGGTATACCGGGCACCGGGAAGAAGTTCGAGGAGAATTACCGTGAACTAGATAAAGATGATGGTAAGAATGGAATACATGTTTTTAAAAAAAATAAGCAGAAAATCAAATCTGGTATAAAATATATCGTCAAATATGATAACAATGAAAAATGGACATGTACATGTGAACATTTTAAAAAATATAATAATGCATGTTGTAAACATATCAATGCATGTATCGATGCCATACTTTGGGAAAAGGGTAAAAATAAATTAGTTGAAGAAAGAGGACTTAAATGGCAAGCATATACAACTAAATATGAATTTGTAAACATTTTGTCTGAAAATAATATAATTGACTACACATATCCCGGTTACATTGATATTGTTCAAAAAATTGAGATTCATGAAAATGCGGAATCTCAATTTCATCAATTTGTGTCGAGTAATTCTCATCATAATTTTGTAAAAATAGATTTAGAAAATAGCTCGACGAATTATCACTCTTTCAACAAATGATATATGTATAAAAGGAATGTACAAAAAATAAGGCATGATAAAAAAGTGTAGAATTTTTTTAAAAAAAATGAAACCGAAAGTTGTTCCATCATTCAAATCACTATCAAGTATAGAACCAAAAAGAACGTCCAAAGCAAATATTATCAAAAATGTACAACCACATAATATTGCAGAGTCCGAAGAGATAGATTATCGTAAAAAACATATTTCAAATCATACTTTAGATTAATTATAAAATATTACTTATTATACACTTATTTTAAATACATACAACCGAATAACCCTACCAACAAATGCGACTCCATTGTGAATATTGTTCAATATGTCCAAAATTCATATCGGACACATATAACAAAACTTTATGCGAGTACTGTGGTCATTCTGAATGTTGGCATAAGCGTGATACGACACAATTTAAATCATGTCGAGAAAATGCACGCAACGCAATTTACGAAAGACGTGAATTACTTCCAGAAGTACCTCCACTTCCATTGTGTGATAATTTCATTTTTTTACCTGTCTAAATGATATATATATTTAAAAATTTATATTTACATCTCTACTCATTATTTTGACTGGAGTTGCGGTTGCTGTTAATACAATCTCCTTCTTCGGCACAGCTCTATATTCATTCTTCGTTTTATCATTAGAACTACAGTCACAAGTACCACATCTACATGGACAAGATGCCAATGATATAAAACATTGTGTACACAATTCGCAACAACCAAATAATATGTCACACATTTTGATAATATACAGAGATATATATAATGTCATTTTTTTGATTTTCAATTTGTATATAAAATGGTATAAAACAATATTAATATGATATATAATGTATGACTTTTGGGCTTTGTCTTGGTTATTCCATTCTTTACTTTTTGTCCGCACTATGTATGAAGTAGTCCATCTAAATTTACATGACCATCCTATATACAATAAACTACCACACCATCGTCAATTATACATCCAAAAAAACATAGTCAAATCTGTTATACTCTGCATATTATTTATTTTTGCATCCATCACCATTTTACCAAGCATCATCAACCATGACCAATGGAATTCCTATTTAATTCACCGAATAGCGGCTCTATATGGTGCGAACGACATTCTCGGACTACTGATTGTTGACAAATTACCAAAAACAACAAAACTTCATCATCAAGTAAGTACTATTTTCGTCATCTGTGCCTTCAATCTTGATTTCCAAGTGTCATCAGTGGCACAGGCATTATTAGTCTATACATTTGCATCTGCATCTGCGTACATAGTTAATTGTCATTTGGCTATGCGTTTATTTGCACCAAAACACATTGTAAATAAGAGCCGATTGTTTTCAGCATTAATCTATACATGTAGTTGTTCTATCTGTTGGTGTTGGCATATTTGGTGGTGGTTTACCATTGATAAAACTTTGATACATATAGCTTATATATTATTATTATATTGGATAATTCGTGATGACATCATTTTAATGCAATGGCTTTGTAAAGATATAAATAAAAATTAATATTATTTTACTTTTAATTAACTCTAAAACTCTTTGTATCACTTAGTATACAACACACACTAACTTTAGGATTGGACCATGAAATACCATTATTTTCACATATAGGTTTATCTATTGAACCAAATGCCCATATATCTGATAAACACTCATCTTTTGCAATGCATGTTCCGTTATAAGTAGTGCTAAATGCGCATGTATTAGCATTTACAAAAACAGATGTAATAAATATGTATACAATAAGAAAAAACAATTTAAAGTATTTCATTAACAATATCCTTTTATCGACTACCATCTTTATACATATAAAAATATAAAACAAATGTCAGTGATATCATACGTCACAAATACTTTTACCATCAGAACAACATCTACCAATTTGTGAAATGATATACTTATGTTCATCAGTCTTAAAAGATGAACATGTAACTTTACCCCAATCCCAACCAATGAAACATCTATTAGTCCTAAAAACTTCCGAGCAAGGCCCAGTAAAATAAATGGGCTCATGATATTTTTCACTATTGAACTCCTCAAATGTCACATATGAATCACCAGCGAATTTTTCCGGACTTGCACATACCGAAGCATACTGTGTTTGCGACGCAGTAAAATTGCGCATATTCTCAAACATCTTCAACTCTTCAGGGTATGGCACAGGCCACTCACTAAAAGCAGTCACAAATAAAATATGAATAAATGCACAAACATATTTCATCATTTTAAATGTCGACAAGCTATTTATATATTAATATTTCACAAAAATATAATAATATATGTAGAGAAAATGTTTATTAAAAATAATAAACAAAAATAAAGTATAAGAATAGGATGTTTTTTATATATATGATATTTAGATTTTTTGTATCTTTAAATTTAATTTATATTGTCACTGGTAGTAAGTATGGCAATAATGGCGAGTGTTTAAATCAACCCAGTTCATATGGCTATGATTTGAATGATTTGAATTCTGACTGTGATGCAACACAGTTTTGTTCATCATCAAACATATGCACGCTGAAATATAACGATGGTGTTCCGATATATGGCGCAAATCCTAAAGTGGTTTGTAAAAATGGTTACAGTGAAGTAAAACAGGTGGGTAATGGTATTGAGATTGTTTGTTCTTCAACACCAGTCGGTGAAATGTGTATTTCTGGTCCAAATCCATGCATGACCAATTACTGTATGGACCCTTATGGATTCACATATCCAGCTGTACTGTTACCCGAAACACCTGCTGAGATACACCAACAAGAAAGCTTAAAACTCGTCACGGATGCTTTAAATTCCAAAAATAAAGCAAAGACAAACTATTATCGTGCTATGAATTATGCTAAGTTATCATCCAATGCGTATATCATTTATTTGAAATATATATATTACAATCAAAAAAATAGCGGTTTGGATGATTTTTACAATGACATATTGGACGGTGATGAGTATTCATTTATAATGGATGATAACTTCGAAAGTTTCAAAATGTCAAAAAAATCGTGTAATACATTTAATGAAAAAGTTAACGAGGTAATGACCGAAAATATGTCATACGCATCTACTTTAATGACTGAATTGGACTCACTATTCAATGTTTTGGAAACGAACTCGAATTTGAGCGATTTGGCTTATCAAGCATATTTGAAATACCGCGACATATACAAAGGTCCATTGAATATTGCCAATCAAACAATTGTCAATAATTACATATCTGTCCCAACTACTTTAAATCAATGTGATGAAATACATAATTATATCGATGCTCTTACTAATAAGAAAACATTTGATAATGAAGTAAATTCGTACACTTTAATAAAAGCTTCTTATGATGGAAGTCAAACCAATCAAATAGCATTTAACATTCGAAATTTTGCATGTCGAAAAACCTGTTATGATAAAGATACACACAAAGCAACAATTAAAACAAAAAAAGCATGTCCGAAAACGGTTGGTGATATATGTACTGACAATAGTCCATTTCAAGAAACTAAAGGTCCAACTAGAATTGCTGGTTGTTCATTTAAAGAAGAGAATGGTAGAATGACTGTTAATTGGAACGATGCCGATGATGGTGCCCATGAAAGACTTGGATGGGGTTATATATGTGCCGAAACACGAAGTCCAACAAAATATACTTTTAGCATCTTACAATGTCCAACAATGTACCTAATAAGGACTCGTGAACAATGTTTATCAGTTGCTATAAACCAGATTAAACGCCCAAATGAACTGATAAAAGTAGATGAAGAATTTCCTACAAGTACTGAGTACACTGCCGGTGATGGAAAACAATATAAACGACTATCTTGTAAACATCAAGATTTGAAGCTTTTTCCCCGTAAGTATACACCTAAATTAAACGGATGCGGTGCTAGTTCGTGGCCTGTTTCAGCTGTACATGCAGTAAACAACGATTTGTTGCTACCTGCAGATGTTAATTGTTGCAACGAACACGACGCTTGCTACTGGGGTCTTAAGATAGAAAATAATGGCACATTTGTAAAACTCTATGATACTACATTTGACTCTAAGGTATGTGAAGACAATTTTAGGACGTGCATTGGAAATATTCCTATCGGCCAAGGTTCGCAGATAGCAACAGGGTTCCCAGACTTGGTGCTATCTATAAGTCCAGCTTTTGTGGATACTGCTGCGTTTAAATGTGTCCTCGATGAGAATTTGTCCATAAAACCAAATGGTTACAGTTTTGAAGAACGAGCAAGTTTCATGGTCGATGAAACTTGTGATGGATACCTCGAGGAAGATTACCTAGTAACAAATCATTGGAGCTCTAATTACTCAGCACATTGGACATCACAAGATATTGCCAATTCATATTCGTCTTTTGGCCCTTGTGGGAAATATGGTACTTGTACAGCAATACCGAATACCGCTATATCACCACCATTAATAAAAGTATCACCATTTTCAAACGAAACAAGACAATATCATAATAACATCACTTGTCGGTGTAAAAGGGGTGTCGGTTATTTTTGTGAAAATAGTCTATGTGATGGATATTGTAAAAACAATGGAAATTGTACACTTATAGGTGGTGAACCTGCTTGCGACTGTGTGGAAGGGACTTTTGGTCCCGATTGTAGTTTGTTATTGACGAGTGAGCGTTCGAATGGGAATTTTTCTTCAAGTGGTGGCTTTCATTGGTGGGTACCTAATCAAGGTGCGGAACTTGTATCATACGATACAGTTGAAAATGATTATAGTGATGACGGAGCAGACGAAGCAACTGTAAGAGTTAAACAAAAACAGAACTTCGGTTGTTTTGGCTCTTTGTCGTCATGTACCAATAACCCAGTTTCAGCTTCCGATAAATCGATGAACGTCATGTTGACAGATTTATCAACAATAGTTGACGAAGAAACCGATAATATTATGAATTGGCTTCGAATTTTATTATCAATGGATGGTGGTGCTAGTTGGGATGCTACACGTCAAAAATCAGTCGATGATGCTTCGTCTTTTTTTAATTATTTTGATAAAAAACACAACAATTCTTATATGATTTTGAACCAATTAATTGCAAATATAAGCTCTGAAAAACTCGACATTGCACATTTATATTCACAATATAATGATGAATCGGATGGATATATGAAGTTGCTTCGATGGAATGCTTTTGTTGATAAAGTGACAACATTTGGGACTCGTTTGTTAATAGAAAAATTCCCCAAAAACAAAATAGGTGAGTTATTTGTAATCAACGCTACATCTTCAAAAATAATTGAATACGATTGTGACCAATTGGGTGATAAATCTATTGATGGATGGACATGCTGTACTGGTTACAACAATAACTCATTTCAGTGCGAAGATGGTACTTGTTGGGTTAATGACAACGACCCTGCTAGGCGTGTTGGAAACTTATTGGAAAATCTCACATGCAATAATAACTTGGAACATAATCCAACAAGTGGAAATTCTTTATCGACTTGTAAATCTCCAATTAATATCGTACAACAATGTTCAGGAAGCTGTAGTAATATTGGTGACAAATGTTCCGAAAGTAAAACTTGTTGTAAAATGGATAACTTGTTAAGTTCGCCATGTGATTCACCCAACTGTTGGATTTCAAACGAAGATATTTCAAACGGTGTACAAGATTTTTCAAATTGTAAACGTTCATACAATAGTTCATGTTCCAACCCAGACGATAGTTGTAATCATATTGGTGACATTTGTATAGATTCCAATAATATTCAATATGTATGTTGTGACCATCATAGCGAAAGTTGTAAACATGATAAATGTTGGCACAATGTCAGTCAAATGAGTTACGATAATATTTATGAAAAACATGTGATTAGTTTTTGGGCAAACAAAGCATTTAATCATGCAAAAAGATGGAAATCACGAGCAATCTCTATAAAAACATCGGCACAAGTGAATACACAAGTTGGAGAGCTAATTTTTCCGGACCGTGAAGAAGGAGAGCTCCTTCGTACTCTCGATTTTTCCATCCAAGCACTGAAACAAAACCCCAATGTCCCTTTGCTCAGTATAAATGAATTATTTAATACATTTATAGAAATAATATTACCAGATGTCGATTCAACAGTAAAAACTGCGATAAGAGTAACATCAACGATATTACTTTTACCAATAGCTCCCCTTATTCCAGATATCAGGAAATTGAAATTGGGATTACGCGTGAACGAAAAAGTGCAGAGTTTGGCGTTAACTATAAGACCTAATTTTATAATGGGTGCCGCAAACTGTGGAGCTAATCCCGAGAGTATCACATGTTTACTTGGAAGCGTGGCCGAAATAGCGTTCGGCGAAAATGAAGTACAAAAATTTGAACAACTTATGCAAAGTCTAAAATTCAAATTCAAACTTACGAAGAAAAAGAGCGATATAATATTCAAAGCAACTGTATCTCTACTACTACCAATTGTATTGAGTGATACAGAAGATATGTATTTAGCACTAGAAAATGAGAACGGTTTGGGACCAGCCATCTTTTATCAATATGCGAAACAAAAAATCGAAGGTGCCATTGTGGTTAAACAATCCATCGGTGGTTCAATTCCGTTTCATATAAAAATTGGCAAAAAAACCGACATCACGGTTGTTGGTGGTTTTCAATACGAATTTATCAGACAACAATTCACTCTATCCGTCAGACTTCCATTCTGGATGATGGATGTCCTCCCGTTCACACAAATTCCTGTTCATATCCATGATATTTTTCTCAAGGTCGATTTTTTCAAAAGTACAAATGTTGATGGCAAGTCAGGTGTGAATTTACAATTTATGGGTGGCTTATGTCTTGGTACTGAAAATAATTGCAGAATGAAAACATGTGATTATATTCAAGGTTATTATTTTAAAGCTATCAATATTAAAAGACCTGAACAGAATATGGATGCGTTACTTATGTCGGAGTTAACATTTGGCAAACTTCTAAAAGTAATGTGTTCTTCGGAGTGGTTTGGATTTTGTGATACGTTGTCTTCAAAATCGCAGTTTCTTGGTTCGATAGCTCTCGCTGAGACCGAAGCGCCATGGTTTACGAATACAGGATGGTCACCATTGACACCACCTTGTTCTGACCCCGCAGATACAGTTGGGAATGGATGTTGTACAAGGGCAGAAATGAATGATGTCGCATCTTCCTTTGCTAAACAATGCTACAGTAAAATCGTATTTGCAAAGGAATATTTCCCATTTAAAACGTCTACATCAACAATTATCATCGAAAAGGGAATTACAGTGTCTGGTCGTTTCACTATATTTAATTGGGGTGTTAATATATACGTGAAGGTCAATAAATGGAGGTCACTGGGGTTCATACCTGGATTTGGTGGATTCCCGCGCTATAAAATGGATGCACTATTACAATTCGATAGATTTACTATAGGTGGATTCTTAGATGTCACACGAAATGAAACATCCAACGAAGGTCCTTTCATACAGACTGAAATAATGACACCACTAACAATTAAACTTGAAATGCAATGTTATGTTGAAATATTACCACTTGCAATAGGAGTGGGTGTTTCTGGTAAGCTATCTTCGAAAGGAAAGGTAACATTGAATGCATCATTGTCACTGTTCAATTTATTTGACGCGTTTTTATCTGTGGAATTCTGGCCAAATCCGCTAGGTATGATAGAACACAATGGTATGAATGGTGCTCTTATCCGTGTAGATATTACAGGGTTGAATAAATTTGTATCGAGTGCTATTGCAATTTTCCGTGCCGGTGTAGCTGATACTAGAAAAACTATTATAGATGGCATTACAACTTTTGAAAATACGTTGATTTCTGCAACTGGAGTGTGTTCATCTTTATTTCCAACACTTGGTAGTATACCAGAAAATACAGGTGCTCTCATGAAAACATTTCTTTTCTTGGGTGAAAATCTTTATAATGCAATCACAAACTTTATTGAAAAAAGTTGTGTCGTTATATTGACATCATTAATTAAAATTTTCTTAACTGGTATAAAACTATTCATCACTGTCATATTAGGAGCTGTCGAATTATTATTACAAGGTATGGAAGGATTAACTAGTGGTGACATCATATCTTTAGATGTCTTCGAGGCATCTGCATATCTTGGAATTGGTAGTGGAAAAGGTGGATTAAGATTAAAAGGAAAAATATTCGGTAGTCCATATGATATAAATCCATCATTTGACTTTAATGCTGCTCTGTCAGGAGATATCGTATCTGAGTTATTTTCTGCAATTAAAAAGGCAATTTTTGGTCGAAGGCGTCTCACTGACACAACCAGTAAAAGAAGGCGTCTCGGTAATGACCCAGATTCAATAACGAAAACTTTGGATAGTGTTTTAGAAGAGTTAGGCTCTATTGGACCAACGATAGAGTCTAATTTAGTAAAAATGTTTGAAAATATTATTAAATTTAAATTCGAAACGGCTGGTGAGCATCTTTCGAAAGCAATACAAGCTCCTAAAGATGCTTTAGACCTACTGGTTGGTGGTAGGAGGAGATTAGTATCAGCGCCAGTGATACCAACGGTAGATATAGATAGTACAGTTAGAAGTTCTCTGAGTACCGATGGGAATAAAGAATGTGACTTGTTAATAGATGCCGCTGCTAAAATATTGAATAATCCAGCTTTGATGGAATGTAAATATGGATGTGGGCTCAACATAGATAAAGGTATGCCTACATGCTTAGAGTGTCAAAGTGGTGAAGTGGGTTCTGATTCATCGGATACAGATTGTGGAAAAGGTCAATTCTGTGATTTGGGAAGATGTATTTACCAAAAACAATATGGGGCATTGATTGGAATATTTAATGCGAAAACTGTGTGTCTTTCGGGAATAGCTGATGGTACATTACCTACTTCTAAGTGTGTCGATTGTGTTAGGGATTCAGATTGCGTTACAAAAGCTATTGATAGCTGTGAAAAAGACCCTACTGTTGGTAGATATAACGGTACTGAAACAAGTAAACGTAGACTATTTTGTGATAGTAATAGTCAATGTAAGTCCGAAAGTATACAAAGCAAACGTAAGGATTATGTAACATGTTTGAATATAGGTGGATGTTGTGATAGATATGGACATTTATGGGAAAAAGGTTGTAATGCTGGAGATGTTAGAAGATACGAAGCTGTAACGCCAAAATGTACTCATAATTGTTGTAGAAAAGATAATGGTGTATATGTAGGAGGGGTAGAATGTAATAAGAAAACACAAATAAAAAGGGGGGAGTTCAAAGCTAAAGATGACCCTTATTATAAAATTTCTCAAGAGTCATGTGAATATGGATGCTGTAATCTAGATGGTTCAGATGCAGGATATACAGGTGCTACTTATTGTCCAAATTATTATCGTAATCAGGTATTACCTACGGTGGAAAAATGTGGATACGATTGCTGTAAGGAAGGTTCAATTAGAGATGGGGCGGGATTTTTTATACTGTCCACTGATTGCGCACAGTCACAGAGAAATGGTGCATGTATATGTGATATTGGAGAAGGAGATGCAGTTTACAATGGTGAATACTTTGCACATGAATCGCCTATACCTAGTAGCTGGTTTGATGACAATGGCCAAGAGTGTGGTAGGAATTTCAGAGAATTTCCATATTGGACTTATCTCTATGGAAATCATGAATGTGGTTCTCCTGATACATTCATTGACCACTATGGTACGCTGAAAGAATGCGCTGACGCATGTAGAGCGCGCGTTGGTTGTAAATATTTCATATATGGTACTTCCGGTTCGAGTGCTGGTAATTGTTATGAAGAGCATACTACCGGTGATAACTGTCCAGGTTATCCTTGGGTAAGTGGCAATTTTGATTTCTACAAATTAGATGAAAGTAAGAAAACGTACACGCGTGGTGGTGTGCAATACGGTATACATCCTACTTATGGTAAGCATAATAAAAAAGGAGAACATGGCGAATGGAGTTATGATTATAGTGCAAAAGTGTTATATTTTGGTTATGAGTGTGGTTCGGACGATACATATTTAGGTTCATTCTCATCAGTTTCTGGATGTGAAAATGCATGCAAAGCAAAGGCAGGATGTGAATACTTCATATATGGTTATGGTAGTAAGAGTGGAAAGTGTTATCAAGAGCATATGACTGCTGATAACTGTCCAGGTTATTCTTGGATTAAAAAAGAGTATGATATATACAAATTAACAAGGAATAGGTGTGTTGGTGTAGCAAAAGGTGAATTCGTAATGGTAAATATTTTTGATGCTTCTATATATTGTGCACACAATTGTTGTGACCGTGGAGGATTTAGTAATATGTATAATACATGGACTTGTAGCGAACCCATTGATAATCCTAACTGGCGTGGACGATATATGACGACAAGAAATAGTTGGTATATAACTGGATGGGGAGAATGTGCTTGGGGATGCTGTAAATATTATACAGGAACGGATAACGGTTGGAAAAAACCAGGATGTACAGACTGGCAGACAGTTTTTGAAACTGGACGTGCGCTGGCCAATTACCACCCGTCATATTATACTTATACATTAGGTCAGGATGTCCCTCTCCCATGTGACCACACTTGTTGTTTCCCAGATGGAGTCCTTGAAGTGCAGCAAAGATATTGTAAACACTTTACTGATGCACAGTTATCAGACGCTGGTATTACGACAGATTTGTCCATGTGGAAAAACGCCAGCACGCGTACGACCAAAGGTAAACAAATACAACCGAGATGTACTCATCATTGTTGCACTGACAAAGGGTGGTTTTCATCTATGGAATTACATGGTGAATGCCCTTCATCAGTGCACGGTGTACCTGTTGTCAAAAATGGAGAAGATTTAGATGATAAAACATGTTTGGTGGGATGTTGTGCAACGGATGGAACAACAAAGGACCATTACGGACATAATAAAGGTTGTATAGCTCATCAAGGTGAAAGGTCATATCTACCAGGTCATAGTTATGGTGGTCACACCGCAGTTGGTGACAATTTTTACCAAGAGCTTGACTGTGATTCAGTTTTACAAAACGAATACAACGATTGTAAAGATAGTACAAGATGTGAATTCGAAAATACTTATGGAAGGTATAAACCAAACTGTTTACACCGAACCCCATTATTATTATGGTCAGATAAATTATTAGGTGGATGGGGAGAATTCTGCAATTCAATATCAGACGAAAATAAATGGGAAGCAGAGAAATATGCGGATAATGTAGACCAATATTCAACTACATCAACAGGACTTGCATTACAAGCAATGCAATATGCCCAAGAAGCACAAAATTATGCCACAGTTTCATCTGCTACCAGTGTTGACACCGGAGAAGCAACAATTTATGCTAACAAAGCGTCAGAGGCGGCTGCATTTGCGCAAATAGCTAAAAATAATATATTACAATCTGCGACTACTGCACGTTATGCCGCTAATATTGGCGATGTATCACTAGCTCAAAGTCAACAGACTAATGCATTGTATGCATTAAATGATGTAATATCATTTACTTCTCAAGCACAACAATTATCCAATGATGTTAGAGTAATCTCGGAAATAAACGTTGAAAGAGAACGTGTCTCACAATTAGGACCATTTACCAAAGATTGGTGGTTCTATATCAATCCAAACAGCGAATTCGATGGAAATCAACGCTCTTTCACATATAAGAATACATACACGCACATAAACGACAAGAGTTGTTCATATTATGGTTCATCTTCAATAGCATCTGCCAATGAATGTCAACGTGCTGCTGAACAACTCGGAATCATTTTTTCAAATTATAAAGTTTCATCAGTTTCTAACTCTGCAGAACCAACCGGTTGTTATTTATGGTCATCATCTGCTGATGGAAATAACTTATCATTATACTATAATGAAGTCGCTTCATCAACTACTAGTTGTGGATGGGAAGAACGCTCACAATATCAATCGAACAGTGGAGGGTGTCTCTGTATAGATAAATATGCAAAATTATCTACAGGTGATACGTGTGACTCTGCTGGGTTAACATCAATCGGTTCTGCAGGTGAGTGTAAGAAAGCGGCAATTCAACTTGGTATAGCATCTTCAAATGATGTTTTGAAAATTACATCTGATACAGATGCAAGCATATCGTCACCTTCTTGCTTTCAACGTCAAGATGGTCAGGTGGAATATAATGAAGTTTCAAAAAAGCATGAACCAATTTTGAGACATGGTTTTTGTATAAAGAATGTAGATAGCGCAGCAAAATGTTTCGCAATAGCTGATAGAATGGGATTAGCTGGTCGTCCAAGAAGATTCGAATCATATCCAGGTTGGAATTGTAATAATATTGGAGATACAACTGACGATGGATATAAGTGTTGTTCTGGTAGTAATAATGGATGTAATGATGGAACATGTTGGTGGGCATCATCTGCTGGTTCTGAAGCCGGTACTTGCGAACAAACGGTGACAACACCAAATGAGAACAGTTGGGACCATGCGCCAAGCGGGTGCTTTATTGACGAGAATTTTACTCCACATTTCAATACTAAATCAACAACCGTTCCATGTGGTGGAACATATCCGTGTATATGTGACGAGCTCATTCGAAGCGGAACTTGTGAATCGGTCGGATATAACACAATCGATACCGCAGCAAAATGTTGGAAATATGCTGTCGAACGTGGATGGGGCCATGGCACAAACTATGAAGGAAGTTGGGGACATTTGGCACCTGGATGTACAGTTGACCCATATGGAAATCCTCACTTTAATTCATATTCTAGTGGTAATACGTGTTCAGATAGTTATGGTTGTATATGTGATACATTATTGAGGTCAGGTACATGCAATAATATTATACAATCTAAACACGAATGTTTTAAAAGTGCAATTGCAAAAGGATTTAGAAGTGTTCGTCATACAAGTGGTAGTTGGGGGCATGTTCCACAAGGTTGTTCTATCAGTTCAGATGGAGAAGCTCTTTTTAATGATGCATCATCAAGCGTTGTATGTTCAAATACTTATGGTTGTATATGTTCTACAACTACTACAAAAAAATGCGATGTAGCAGATTGTAATGGATTGATATGTTCAAATAAATATGCAACTGTCACTTTGGGAACATGTGCATCAAATGGATATAGTTACATTCGCTCAAAATATGATTGTCAATTAGCAACAAATGCGCAAAATAAATTATACATGAAATCTCCGGTTCAAGATGAAGTTGATTTAGATAAACCTGCATATTGCTATATGGATAATGATGGTATGACTCACTATAATAATTTAGATTGGAATCAACGCCCTGTATGTGACGGTACTTTTTCTATACCATTTTCCTGGTATACAACTTCAACATTTACATCATGTTCACAATTTCAGAATGAGATTGGACCATATGCTGGGGAAAATACAGGCGGATGGCTTGTCGATGCCTGTCAAACGGGATTTCAAGGAGGTGATTGTTCCACTATTGGGTTATCTTTTGGTAAAACTGCATGTAACTGGGGCAAACAGGCAAAGAAAGCATCAACCAAAGGATGTTGTGTAGCTGGTAGTTTTTCTATACCATTTGACTGGTGGACAACTTCAACATTTACATCATGCTCACAATTACAGAATGAGATTGGACCATATGCCGGGACAAATAACGGTGGATGGATTGTCAATACATGTCAAATGGGATTTCAAGGAGTTGATTGTTCAAATGTTGCAGCGGGATATGGCAGAACAGCATGTCAATGGGGCTCTAATGCAAAGAAAGCATCTATACAAGGATGTCTGTGTCTATTAGATTCGAAATGTGGTGCTACACAAGTGTTGAACTCAGATAAGTCGTCAAGTAATTCGATTACGGGTATTAATGGCGATACTGTTTATTTCATATGTGACTTAGGATATTATATCAAAAATTCAGATTTTATGAGAGGTGGTTCAATGACTTGTGGTGGAGATGGTAATTTTAAATTTGATGTTGGTTCAGATATTTGTGTTCCAATGATGCGTAGTAATATTAGTTCAATGATTTATGGTTCACTGACTCCAGAGTCCAAATTTCGTCACATTTCAATGGCAAATTCGAAACATTTCACCAATTTGAGAGTTTCGAAAAATGTCAAACAAGCTATACAATACAGTAAAATGCGTATATCAGCTAATGAATTACCAACTAATATCAGTAAAGATATAACAAATATATATCAATCACAAAAATTAGAGATATACACTCCAAATAACACACTTCTAACAGATAGTTGTGAAAAGGGTACAGATTGTTGTGATATATCTCTTGATATATCAATGGACACGAAAATACAACTATCTATTCCAAATGCAATTTTAAAGAAAGCTGGCTTTTGCAGAAATCCAATAAAAAGCAAAGAAGAATGCGCATCTGCCGTCAAATCACTTAATTTGAGTGCATATAATTACAATATCAAGCCATCTCTCGTTTATTCTTACCAGGATATACCATGTGATATATGTAGCACATACAAATTTAATATCACAGTGAATACAATTCCAAACACATCACCACATTATGGCAGATTAGACCCCCCAGGATGCTTCCTCTATAAAGATGAGGCCAACTCGGATAAAATTATCCCGTACTTTAACCCGGAACTCAATTCAAAGACAGATTGTTCTTATTCAAATCGTGCATTAGAAAATTATGCAGGTGGTTGTATATGCTTAGAGGATTCTTATGAATATGTACAAATACATTCAGGTTATTGTGACAAACCAATAATAACGACTAATGAATGTATTCTAGCAGTCAAAACTTTACAATTATCGTTGAAATATCCATATAGTGCGGAGAGTAAACAGATTACAGAAGGAAGTTGGCCATTAAAGCCATATGGATGTTCTATATCTAAAGTCGATACACAAACAGACGATGTAGTTGTATATTTCAATACATATATTTCTTCAAATAGTGATTGTAGTTACAAAAGCGACAATACTGACGGATGTATTTGTAAAAGCAAAGAAGATACAATACCAGTAGTGTCACTTCCAAATAGAGAAGGTAGTTGGTCTATCACATGTAATAAAAATAAAGCAATTGCCAAACAAACATTGACCACACTATCATCATCATCATTATCGGTTATATCCAGTAACGATAAAAATAAATGCGTTAAAAGAATTACAGATATTGACTCTTGTAATATAGCAGCTAATACACTTGGTATAGATGGTTCCGTTCAAATTATCAGCAAAAATAATATTGCTGAAGGTTGTTATCACACATCTTATGAACCTATCGCTACAGGTCAATGCGAGGAAATTGAAAGAATTGATACCATAGAAGAGTGTCAAATCGCAGTTGGTTTCTTGGGTTACAGTGAGAGCGTTACCATAGATTCTAATGCACCATATGGTTGTTCATTATGGAGACAGGCAAGTACTGGTGCTATATTTGTATATTTTAATCCGGATGTAAATGACATTAAGGATGCTGGTAGTTCTCTGGTTGGTACATATTATTATCAAAGTATTTGTCGAAATAAGAAAGCATATCTTAACGTTCATTCTTCTGATATTGGTTGTTCTGAATCTAATAAATGTATATGTTATGGTGAATATTATTCAAATACTGTTAAGATGGAATGTTGGGACGATTATATGCGTAAATGGGACACTCCTTTCGAAAAACAAGATAATTATTTGAAATGTAATCATCATAAAATTACTGCATTGACTAATACAATTATACCTATGCAATGTCCATCAACAGAAATATTAAATTCGGATAAATCATCAGTTGGTTCTATTAATGGAACAATTTTCTCATCTGTACAAGTGAATTGTGATGATGGTTTTTTTGGTGGAGGAACGTCAACATGTGATTATCATATTGATAAAAATGATAAAGTTGAAAATAAATATGATGTGTATCATAGAAAATCAGGAATATGTGAAAGAGACATCCTAAATAAACATGACTGTTATGAGATGGTAAAGTCATTAGACTTAACAAAGATACAAATGGACAAGTTTTATTCTGGTACAGAGTCTAATGTTTTCATCGAAAATAGTAACAAGAAATGCACAAACTCAATAACGTCACCAGAAGAATGTTATGAAGCCATAAAAGTACTGGCTTTAGATATGGTCGATACAACAGAAAAGAATATCAGAACCATTCATGAACAGATGGACACCACACCAGCAGGATGTATATTTTGGAAAGAGCCATACACAAACAAATACATTGCTTACTTCAATCCAAAACTAACATCAGAAGAACCATGTAACTCAAATTATACAGGTTGCATATGCAAAAGCGAAACTCACTTTAAAATGAACACACAACAACAAATGTGCCAAAATATAGAACAAAGAAATACAACAATAAGAGATATACATTATGCACAAAATAATAAATGGTATTCACCATTCACATCAGTCGACATTATACCTGATTCATTAAATGCTTCATTATATCCTCATGGCTGCTTTTTATACAAAATAAATAACGACAATGAACAAATAAGAGCATATTTCAATCCACATTACTCAAATATTGACTGTGCAACAAATAAGAGCAATTACGCCGGATGTGTTTGTCAACCTATTATTTACACCAATTTATCTTCAGGGACATGTGAAAGTAATGGTCATATGACCATTCATAGCACCAAAAATTGTCAAGTAGCTTTGTCTTTATTTAATAAAGGAAAATTTGAAGATATAAATCCACAAGTCATTACAGAAAGTTCGGACTGTATATGTACAAAAAATAACGAAACTGACATATTTAATAATAGCTATGTGCCAAAACCGCACGGATGCACACAAACAGATAATGGCGACAAATTTTTGAATATATTCACATCAAATACAGAATGTTCAGATGTCAATGAATGTATGTGTAAAATGGACACAAAAAACAATGTATTTTATTCGTCGTTTGGTTCTTGTTTGACGATAGGCGATGGATATGCACCATTGACAACGAATACAAAATGTCTGGAAGCTGCAATTGATACGGGTATTGTCTCTATAGATTCAACAACGAATGTAGTTGAAGTATTTAACCCAGAGTTGCCATCGAATTGCATCTATTCAAATCAAGGAAATCTGATATTAAATAGTGCACCAACAACAAAACTTTGCAGTAATAGTGACACTGAAGGATGTTTCTGTGAAAAGAAATACTTTTATATTGAATATGGAACATGTGATTCACATGGATATGCACCAATAACATCCGAAGAATTGTGTAAGGAAGCATCCATTTCACTAAATCGTCCATGGAAATCAAAATTAAACAAAAACGAGAGTCGATTTACAATCATTGAAAATACGAATGCACTACCTAATTGTTGGGAAGATAATGACGGTTCTTTAATTTTGAATAAAAAAACATCGATAAGAAAATGTTCGAAAACATCAGGTTGTTTTTGTCAAAGGAAAAGGGTAGCAACATTTGATAATATGACATGTAAATCAATTTCATATTGTACTCCAACAGAAGTGCCAAATTCAAATGCTTCGAATATTGGTTCAATAAAAGGGAAAGATATTATTCATGTCGAATGCGATACAGGATATAGCGGAGGTGGAACAGTCACATGCAACCATGATACTGGTCTTTTTTCTACAACATCATGTCGTTATTGTTCAAAGGGTTATGGATACGCAAGTGTAACTAATCATACTTGTGTACGATGTACAGACCAAGGTGTTGGTACAAATGCGACTTATAACGATGCACCTTATTCGAGTAGTATATGTGCACAACAAAAATGCCCATTCGGTATGGGAATTTACAACCTCAATAGTTCGTTATTGAACATAGATGTGGCACAGGATTGCGTCAAATGTCCTGAGAATACATTTTCTGATTCATCGGAATATGGTCAATGTCAAAATGTTCAACCTGGATATGTAGTCAAAACAAATGAAACATTAAATAATTTGTTACAGGTGGCGCCTAAGAGAACTGAAGTTCTTGACATTTCTTCGTGGATATATACAGATTCTGTCTTTTCAGCTAGAAGAAGACGATTGGCCAGAAAACGTAAAAATAATCGACAGTTGTATTTTTCGGAAATGTTGTTTATTTATGAAAAGGTTTTATTTGAAGTATTAAGCATTTCTAATTCATTGTTATGTGAATTAAATTTAATGATGGCAAAAGCAAAAAAGGAATTGGGATTAATACAAAAGATTGAAATAGAACAAGTCAAATGTTGGTTACCACAGGATACAAATATGCCTGAAAATAATGGAAAATATTTTGTAAAAGCAGATGGTACAAAAGATACATTGTATGATGTACAGATACCTACAAGTGTGAAAACACCAACCACATTTACATATAATATAGACGAAAATACAATTTCTTTCGGTACACAACAATATGGTGGAACTTTTGCTGCCATTTCAAATCCAACCTCTCAATTGGAATATGGTGAATTTGTATTAAAATGGAATTCGACTTATTTTGGAACAAATAACTATATCGGTGGTCATTTATCTGCACTTGTTAGTAATGATGGTCACTATATTTTAAGAAATTATGTCAAAAATAACGACGATGGTATTATTCAAGAAGAGTTTTTGTATAGAAATATTACAGGAAAATGGACTAAAACGCGTAGAGAACAGAATGATAATATACAAACGAAAAATGCTATGCGTAGTTCGTCTGGTAGAACTATTATTGAAACAGATTTCAATGGTGTGAAAAATACAATTTGTTATGAAAATATTTATTCACCTGTGTACGATTTTCAAATTGATGGTGTTACAACTGTTATTAATCAAATGACGTTGGTTGATTGTGGTTCGGAAACTCTATCAAATATACCATCTGTAAATTTTATCGATATGAAAGATTTAGATGTTGAGGAAATTGTTTACTCACGTCAAATTAGAATTGGTCAAATACAAATCACATGTAAAGTTAATTCCATAGATAATTCGGTACCAAATGTTGTTTTGACAGCTGGTCAAACTACACAAGTTCAATGTGCACAAGGATATGAAGTGCTTAGTAATGATACTATTTTATGTCAAATGAATGGTACGTATAATACAGATAGTGTGCAATGTGTTAAATCCAATTGTACAAAAAGTTTTGTTGAAAATTCTAACGTTTCGAATTTTGGAGATATCTATGGTGTAACTGGTGACTCTCATTATGTTCAATGTGACCCAGGATATATAGGTAGTGGTGTGACTACATGTATGACGTCTGGACTTTTTAGCACTGTCGTTTGTTCAAAACGTCAGTGTTTCAATCAAAATAAAAATTTATTGACTCCTAACTTTGATGCTTATTATCAAGATACTGTTAATGTGCAATGTAAAGCAGGATATTCATCATCAGTATCGAGTGTCACTTGTCAGAGTAATGGTGTCTTTACTTCGGTTCAATGTAACCAAAGTGCATGTATTATTAATGTGACAAATTCTAATGCGCAGGGTAATATTTTACAACATAATAGTTCCATGGATATCATTTGTGACCAAGGATATGAGGGCGGTGGATTAGTCCATTGTAATAGTGATTCAACTTTTACACCTGATGTACATTGCACACCTAAATTATGTGCGCCTTCAAATGTGCCAAATTCGGATAAGTCGCAACAAGGTTCGATTGTTGGATTTACAGACAAGTCTGTATATGTACAATGTGACCAAGGATATACTGGTAGTGCTATGTCGGAATGTATGCCATCAGGCATTTTTAGTTCTGTCGTTTGTTCACCTATACAATGTTCGACAACTAAAACGACATCTACTGATGTGGCCTTCGATGGACAAGAGTACAATATTTGTTCAGGTGATGATGTCAGTGTAACTTGGAATGGTTATCATAATATATGTGAGATGGACCAAAATAATTTCAATTCTCCGCCAAATTCGAACTCATATTGTAATGGAGGTACACAACTACATGCTTTTGAAAGTCAAAATACTGTCAGGACTATTAATAATATTGGTGCCGCTCCCGGTCAAACACGTTATTTCATATGTTCGTTACATCCAAGTGCTAAATTTAAAGTGACTTGTTCGGCAAATACTTTACCAGAAGGTGTAGCAAATACACAGTTGAGTGGTTATTATGGACAACCTACACAACTTAATTGTGCATATGGATATGAAGGTGGAGGTGACGTTTCATGTGATGTGAATGGTAATTTCAATATACAGAACAACATATGTATACGGAAAAAATGTATAGTATCTGTTCCAAATTCAAATACTAATAATAAGATTCTTTCTTATCAAGAGAATATAAATGTTCAATGTGATTCTGCATACAATGGAGGTGGGTTATTTGTCTGTGGTGTCAATGGACAATACACTGGAACTACTTGTACACCAAAAGTTTGTGCACCAACGCAAATTTACAATTCAAATAAAGCAGAAATTGGTTCCATTCAAGGCGTATATGGTCAAGTTGTCAAGATTAAATGTAATCCATTATATCGTCCATTTTCGTCAGAAGGTATCGTCTCTCAAAATAGTATAATGATTACATGTCTTACGTCCGGTGTATTCCAGTCAGGTGAATGTCAGATAATGTATAATTTTGATGTGCCGAGAGATACTGTTGTAAAGAAGAATTATATTCTAACTATTGCATCGGAGATACGAAATATGCATATAGACAAAAATGAAAGGAAGAGTAATATGGCCAAATTATCAAGACAGCTGTATACATCAAACAAAGTAGAGGGATTGTCTAAAAGGCAAACCGTCAAACAAAGTAAGTTGGAAATAGTAAAAGATGATTTGGATGATAAAATGTTAAAGAAAATTCCGAAAACGTCGAGGAAAGTTTATATTATACCTGCCCCTCCAAATTCTGGTTCCATTGATACATGTTCGAACGGTGTGAATGATGATGATTGTTGTACATATTCATTCTCAGATGATACCGATTTACATAATGATGATATTCCAGTTCATGAGACTGGTGAAGAAATTGGAAGTTGGTCTATTTTGTGCAAGGGTGATGTCATCGTTTCAAAACAGACCAGAGAAAATAATGGACTCAAAATGGAGTGTTGGGACGAATATAACAAATTATGGGGAAATGCTATGCCAAATATGTCAGCTGGTGACTATTATAAATGTCAATCACATACAATTCTTGTTGGTTCGCAAACTCCATTGGGTACAATGTGTGAAACAAATGCTGTAAGTAGCTCCAATTATTCGAATGTGTCGTCAATTACAGCTTTCGTTGATGAAACCATTACTGTTCAATGCGATGCTAATTATATCGGTGGTGGTAGTTTGACTTGTGGTGCAGATGGTAACTTTAGTAATAATAATGTCGAATGTTTCCCTGTGTATAATGGAAATATACAATATGATTGTCAGAATGCAAAAAGAATTTATCAAGAAGGCTTGTGTTGTAGTGGTAGTGTTTCTACAATTCTTGTTCATAATGATAAATTGATATCGTGCTTTGACTTGAGAGAACAATATAAGCCAAATTGTGGTTGTGGCTCAGATACTGATATGGTGGTGGTTTCGTTCCAATAGAAAATAAAAATTAATAGCAAATATATAAATAATAATAAATAAATATTTATTAATTACTTTGAGAATATATTGTTTTTTAAACAAAATTCAGTTATATAAGTTCAAATACATATATAATTAAATGTTCACAGGTGAATTTTTTGTCCGACAACAATCTAATCAATGTGGTCTTCACGCTATACAGAATATGTTTCAAAGTGCGGCAGTCACAAAAAATGATATGGACATAGCTTGTCAAAAAATATTAAAAGAAACAGGTGACCCCATTCGAAATCATCAATCGCATGGAGGTGACTGGTCAGTATCTGCTGTAGTTACCGCTATTAAAATGCAAGGATATGATGTCAAAAGGGCGGTCTCTTCCAGAAAGTATCGTGAATGGGTTGGTGATTCATTTGATAAGTTGTTAGAAAATAAAATGTTTCGAGGAATGATTATACACCAACCCATTCATCGCCATTTCACATGTATTCGACCACAAGATATTGATGGTGAAAGACGTTTGTTTTATGTTGATTCACAATCTTCTGGTCCTATACGGATATCGAATAAACTGGCTGAACGTAGGTGTTTATCAAAGGCATATTCTTGGGAACCATATGTTGTTTTTGGTGATGAAATGGATTTTATTGCGCCACCACCACAGATATCGGTTTCTGAGGCTTTTAGTAACATTAAACAAAGGCCGAAAGTAAGACCTTCAGAACAATTTATGAGTGCTTGGAATTCTCTTGTGCAGACAGACACCAAAACACCAGAAAAATAAATATGAGTAATTGTATACTTTGATATGGCTTGTGTTGTTCTTGAGGTTTGCGACAGGTAGGACATGTTGGAAATTTCTTGTTAAATTTGTTTAACTCTGTATGTTGCCATTTGTTCCAACATTCAGTACATAATACATGACCACAACTTAATGTTGATTTTTTGCGCCGATGTCTGTAACAAATATCACAATATAACATTTGTATAGTATATTGATTTACATTTATATAACTTATTTCAATCTTTATTAAATAATATTTCTTTAATCTTCATTTATTTTAAATTTATAGCTCTTGATACAGCATCACCAGATGGGTCCAAATTAGTTTGAAATTTATTATGCCAACGACTAGCTGACTCGGATGAACATGCGATTGATGATTCGGTGTATAATACAGTTTCTGATGCGCCGGTGTGGGGAAAAAATTTGTCGAATAATTTCTTGTACCATTCCTTTTCATTAGATACACACTCTTTGTTACTTTTATTCATTGAAAGGGCTTTGATTTTTAATTCGTCAATCCATTTTGAACCAACAGCATCAGAAAATTGTGCCTTTGTTCGGTTCAATACACATTTAGGGATTATATGTTCAAAAACTTGACGGAGATACCATTTTTCAGCGCGTTGGCCATCGGGATGGGTGCCAGACATTTTGTAACGAGGGTGGAGTTCATTCATCGCAAAATTTACTACATGTTTATCCAAAAATGGTACACGTGTCTCGACACCGAAATCTCCTAGTGTTTTATTTGCTCGGGCACAGTCATAGCCATGTAATTGCTCCATTTTACGATGACATTCATTTACCATTTCACGCTCAGATGGACAGTATAAATTATAAAGATAACCAGCAAATAATTCATCCGAACCTTCGCCTGATAATACCATCTTTATCCCACGCCGTTTTAAATGTTTGCCCATTAACCACATTGGGACAGATGCGCGTATCGTTGTCACATCATATGTTTCGACTGCTTGTATCACTTCTGGTATGGAAGATAATCCCTCATCGATTGTGTACTCCAATGACGTGTGACACGTACCTAATTCTTTGGAAACCTTTTCTGCCCAATGTAAATCAGGCGAATCCTTTAACCCGATGCAAAACGTATGGACGACGGGGTAATCAGGGCGGACTTTTGATGCTATCTTACTGGCTATTGATGCTACTATTGTTGAATCAAGGCCTCCGGATAATAAAACTCCCCACGGTACTTCTCCCATTAGTCTTTTTTCGACTGATTGGAACATAGAGTTTATTAAAATTAATTCTTTTGGTGTACTTAGTCTTAAATCATGCCATGGGTTGTATGGGGATGTCCATCGTTCAAATTTAGGTGTTGATGCTACAGTAAATGAGGCTATGTGACCAGGTTTGATGTATCTTACTCGGTATTTTGAGGAGATTGATGATAATAGTGAAGAAAAACAAATATCGTCTTCACTTTCACCCATGTATAGTGGGGTCACGCCGATTGCATCTCGTGCAACTATTATTTCTGTTGTCACTTTGTTGTAGGCTACAAATGAAAAAATTCCGTCCATGTATAGTGGAGCTTTTGTACCGTATTTATTTAATAAATTTGGGACACAATAACAGTCTGTTAATCCATAGCCATTGTAGATTTCACCATTAATTATCACTATCCATGTGTCCGTGATAATTGGTTGTGGACCAGAGTCAACACCCACTATTGCTAGTCGCGTGTGGCCAAGCCAAACTGTCTCGTCATTGCTCCAGAAACCTCGCATGTCCGGACCGCGACGGTGTAATTTGTTTAATTCTTTTGATGTTGAAGAGAAATTGCGAGAAATATTGCTGAAATGGGCGAGAATTCCACACATTTTTTAGGGGGAAGGTGGGTAGCCTATATAGTATTTTGGGTAAATGTGATGTCTGTTTTGTGATTTATTAGTGTTTGTGCTCTTATTCATAACATAAGCATATCATTGACATATGTCAGTATAAGTGATGATATAATATATCAAAAGTCTATTGGAATGTTGATATATACTATTGCTTTTTTTATTGTCTTTGGGCAAATCGTGATGTTATTGAAAACTTGGTATCATAATATCTTTAATTATGTAGATAGTCCAAAGAGCGTTTTGTCACCGTTTTTGGAATTTTAATATATAGAATATATATTGTATCGTTAGTTCTTTGTTAAATAATTAGTAAATACTTTTAATATGATTCATCTCTATTTTGTATTGATTCTATATTTATTATATAGGTGTAAAATTTTATATATGGAACAATATAACAATTATTATGACAGAAGGTATGAGCTAATAGCATTAATTCATTCCAAAAGTATACGCTCATTTGAATGGAGTCATCACGGTCAGATATTTATTATTAAATTGACAAAAATGTCAGTCGCTAAAGTTTCGAGAAATACTGGTATTGGTATTGGAAATAAAGAAGGTATTATCATTAAACATTTTTGGATGGATGGGAAATTACATAATACAGACACATTTTCAATAAAAAAATTAATGTTTTGAAATATATTATTCTTTACTTATTTTATAAAAAAATTTATGTGTATTAGCAAATTTATAATGTTTTCTACTTAAAGTAACTCGACTTTTTTTCTCTAGCTTCGGTAAAGCTTAAATTAAGGTGGCAAAAACAATCTCTCGTTCTATTAACATCCAATAACATTGTAATATCCCTTTACGCTAAAAATCTTGTTTTCGTAATTCATTTCTTTTACAAATGTCTTGTATTCACGATATACTTCCGTATAGGAGGTCAAAGTATATTTTTGCCCACCGAATATTTTCTTGACCTTCCGTTTACATATCAAATATTCATCTCTCGTATCAAAATGCTTTTCCATCGTTATGTGGTAATATTGTCCAACATGGCAAAAAAAACAATCACAAAAAGGTCGGTGGTAACCGGTCTTTTCACAATATATTGTTTTACACTCCAGCAACTCTAATGGTTTTAGTTTGTCCAAAATGGATAAGTTAGTAGAGTTAAAGACGATACTTAATAAATATTCTTTTTCTACATCATTTTGCTTCTTTGCGGATGATGTAGATGGTGCATCTCTCTTATTTTTTGTATTTGACATTATTTAATTGAATATTTTTATTTTATTATATTGTTTGTTTTATTTTTATTACATTTAATATTTTATTAATATATTGTGTTTTTATTTAAAATTTCATATATAGACTTGATTATATGAAAGAAAACATGCAGAATTTGACTGTTATTGACACTTACGTGTTGTAATGTTGGGGTTAGTATCGTAAGAAAACATGCAGAATTTGAATATTGTTGACACTTACGTGTTGTAATGTTGGGGTTGTTATCGTAAGAAAACATGCAGAATTTGACTATTGTTGCTTTTATTTGTTTTAGTCATTTGTTGGAGAATTGACACGTGGATTATCACTATTATCTTTTCCACATTTTGGACAAATACCTGTATCATTTATGTACCATCTTATATGATTATCTCTATTATTTTCACAACAATATAAAAGGGCTTTGTTAACATTTTTTTTTTCCTTCAGTACATATAAATTGATGATACATTACTCTATATTTTAATGATTATATATATACCACTAAATATATATAAAACACATTACTCTTCTTTCCACTCTGTCTCTACTTCCTTCCATATAGGAAAATTCGATACACCAAAGCACCGACTTTTCAGCTTCTGCACTTTAGATTGCATGACTTCATATGGTATACGCTCATCTTTATTTTTCACTTGGAAATTCTCTAACACATCCAAACACAAATTCCAAAAAGATTCATTAAATGGGATACGCCACATACGGGTGAGAAGCGGAGTCCAAACCACAAATAATGTCTCATTAGTCGTCTGTGCAACCATCTCCTGATGAATTTGAATCATATAGTATGGAGCAGGCGTTTTCCATTTCTTACGCACTATGGCAGCCATTTCTTCAGGTGTTTTTCCTACACCTCCGCCTGGGCATTTAATCTCGACATTTGCCCACCATGATGTCGATTCATCTTTATTCAGTACGACAATTGCTCCATCTGGTGATGCTGCGTAAACGTCGTCAATTGGAATCATTGGACATTCGAAAAAATGAGAACGTGGAATCGAATCGACGATGACATTCACTGCAGTGTCCTCATGTTTTGAACCCCAGGCCATACGTGCTTTTGATACTTCGTCGAATTTTTCAACTTTATTTCCAAACCAATTTTCAAGTATTTTATCCCAATCAGACTCACACTTGAAGTTAAAATATAGGTCAGATGGCTTAGAACCGGTGATGCGGCCAATACGACCAGCTAGCCATTCGGGGGAGCCTTGCTCTGGTTGAGCTCCGATGCCTTGCTCTTTTAATGAATATATGTTGCGCATACTCATATTTAAGGATGGTCATATAGTAGTGGACTGTTTATAATGTTTCCATCTTATTCCTTACATACTCGTACTCATCAACCAAAAGATAATGCTGTCAAAAAAAGAAAACGTAGGCCTGTTCTTCTTTTTAGTGATAATTATAGGGCACATAAATATGTGTGTCATGCGTGTCGTGCAATTGTGTATTTCTTGCCAGGTCATGAGTTAGTGTGTTCGGCTTGTGCATCACGTATTGTTGAAAAAATTGATGATGTAGGGCAAAAAAGAGTTGTTAGTGCGCGGTAGAGTTTTAATTTTTTTTTATATATAAGTATCTTTAATTTATTGTATTCAATGCCATTTCATCAACTCACTCATAATAATTTTGTACGTGCGGAAATGTCCAAAGATGATGCTGATAAGCTTAAAGTTGGTGATATTGTAAGGAAAAAAGGAACGCAAAGAGAAGAGACTGTCACGAAGGAAACAGATAAGAGTAAAAATACTGGTAATTTTAGTACACGAGATGATGGAAAAAGACTCCAAAAACGTACATCTTATGAACAAGTCAAAAAAAAGGCAGAACAAGAAATGCTCGATGCTGACCAGTATATTAGTAGCGAAAATGAGGATGAAGATGAAGAGCTAAATCTAAGCCAAACGGTATTTGATGGTACGCAAAAAAATCAAAATAACGATAACAATTTGGAAGAGGAGGACGATAAGTATGATGATTCGGCATCATCAGTTTCAACTAATTCAACTGATGATGACGAAAAGTATGATGATGATGATGGTACAACTTATGACGAAAAGTATGATGATGATGATGGTACAACTTATGACGAAAAGTATGATGATGATGATGGTACAACTTATGACGAAAATTATGATGATGATGATGGTACAACTTATGACGAAAATTATGATGATGACGATGGTTCAGATGATGCCAAAAAAAAGCCTGAAGAGGATGAGTCGAAAGATAATGATGACAACGAAACAAAGAATGATGAATATTGGAATTGTCATCATGTTTTGCATGAATATTGGACAAAAAAAAGTGGAAATCCTGAATACGAAAATTTCAAAGATGAATTTGCCAGATTAAAAGAAGAACACACAAACCAAATGAAAAATTTAAAGAAGAAGAACGCAGAAAACGTCAAAAAATTATATGAAAAGCATGGAAAAGAAATTAAAAATCTGAAGAATAAATGCGATAAAATCATCAATAAACAAAAGGAGTTAAATACAAAATTGGATGAAGACATAAAAGAACTCGAAAAGAAAGCAAACGATACAATTTCATCCTTAAAAGACAGTATTTCCGCACTAACCCAACAAATTGAAGAAACACGAAACGAGCTCAACGAAAACATATTGAAATTACGAGAAGAGCATAAAATTGCTCTTGAAAAAATAAGCACTGTATCATCTCAACCAACGAATGTTTAAATTAACTACTTTTCATTATTATTATCTCCAACATTCTGTTTTTGTATTTTCTCTGCAACATTAGTAACAAAATCCGTAGCCCTTTTAGCCAAAATGGCAATTTCTTCAGTGGAAGGAGGTACAATTTCATCACCAGACAAAGAGCGCGCAGCAACCCAACCACATATAGCACCAGCTGTAAATTTCAGCATAATAGTAAAGATACATAACAATTAATAGTCCAAATAAGTAAAATGTAATTTTATTTAATCGTTCTGTAGTATATAGTCTACCATAATTTAACATAATAAATGAATGACTCACTCATACTCTTATTGACATCATTGAGCAGTATGATATTCTCATTTATAATAGTCACATTTTTCGACACTGACGGTCTGACTGACCCATCTCTAAGTCGTGATTTGAATCAACTCGTGTTACAAATGTCAAGCCTTCTTCTTTCAATAATAATCTCCCCATTAAAAGGCGTAACAAACCTTACGACCGAAATACTTTCAATTACAATCACCCGCACAAAATGGATAATATTCTTTATATTTTTCAGCATGATAACTCTAACCCTACACTACTACCACTCAACAATACTAACAATAATGGATGATTTCTGGACTTGTACATATGTTCCATTAACAAAAAACCTAGTGACCCCATTTCTTCAAATATTTCGTCTAATATATGCAATTTCATCACCAATATTCAATGCATTTATCGTGTTACACGGGCAAATTTTCCAAGCATGGGCCACAATATTATTAAAATGTAATCACCGCCGATTTTTCGAGGCAACACAGGAGATATCATTAGTAGTCAAAACATTTTCCGAATCTCTAGCTGGATTTTTTGGCTTTGCTTCTACAAACACAGCAACCGGTGGTAATTTTATGAACAACAATTTTGAATTAGCATTACCTGTCAACCATACAATGAAAGCGATATCATTAATGGAGGATGTATTGGTTTGCGCATGTTCACGTTTCGAGGTAGTGATAAATCTTGTTTTCATAGTGACACGAGAGCCGCATCTAGTCGCAGCTATTGACAATTTTGTCCAGACCGGTGTAAGAATAGCTCAATCTTTATTCCGTCTATTATTTGGAGAACTGCCCGACATATATTTGATTAATTTTAAATATGAACGTTTTTTATTAGAAACTGCAATGGCATTTGACTCTATATTGTTCAAAAGTGTGAACAATATGCTAAAAATCATTAGTAGTGATTTTTCAATAGGAGCTGTACCACTCGAAGGTCCATTGACAATTGCAGCTCACACTGGTGTTGGACTATGGCACGCAATAACAACTTTAGTATTCAATGGACCGATTCATTTATTTTCTATATTTGATAATGAAAAGCAAAGTTCATTTGATGTAGAAATGTGGTCAATGGGTAAAACACTTTCTCATTTTCATAAGTCAACCTATGCTTTATCTATATTGCTACAATGGATGACATATATGGTAAAAACATTTGTCACCTCATCCGAACCAATGAAAATTCTAAGTAAAAATGCGGCACCATTAACATTAAGTTGTGATTGGGCAAGAGATGTCGCCGAATATCGCATAGTGCCCATTTATGAATCAGTGGGATGTTCTGTATACAATGCTGGTATATCTTCATCAAATATTTTGTTCATTGTATGGGGTGCATTAATCGAATTAGTAATTAAAACTTTATTTACTAATGAACAAGATATGTTTCGTACTTTACAACGATGGGAAGGTCCATCAATAGCCCGAGAAAAAGTGTATACATGTGAAGAGAGAGCATTAGCAACGGCATATAATTACACAGTACCAAACGTTTTGGAAACAAGTACCAGATATAATAACAAGGGTTGGATTTGGACACAAGATATAGGCAAATGCCAATGTGATATTCACTATGGTTCAACATTAAATGAGAATGAACCACATTATAACCCATGGTGTGGCCAACCATCATTAAACTTTGACGTTTTTGCACCATTAGATGCCTTAGTTATGCATGTGTCTCATGGTATTCTTGGCCCCGGTATTGGTGATTCTATACCTTTTGTCGAGCCTCAATCTGGAATAGGTATAGATGTAGAGGGACCAAATGGTAATATAGTCAATAAATACATACAATTTCCAATCATTTTACCACCATTAACACGTACAGGAATAGAATCCATGCGAGTATTGACCCGCGTTGCATTATCCTGGGGCGATATAATAACCGGTCATTGGTTCAATTACCCCGTAAATTGTGGACATGGTATGAATGGTTTACAAATTCAGAAAAAATACGAGAGTCTAACAACAAATGGTAAGAAATGGGAAACACTATCCGAAACAGAACAGATAAATAGCCGATGGGCAAATTGTGGTGATAAAACCTATAAAAGTTCAGGAACGAAAGCTCTCAAAATTTGCGAAAAAAGCAATGACAAATCCGATTGTATGTGTTCCTATCTACAACCATTAAAACCAACCCACAAATGTCGCTGTATATCACGATACCCTGATTTAGATGTCACAGCCTCTAATCAAGAAGTTGGCGATTTACTGGACAAACGATTTACATCCCCTGAAGTATCCATGCACTGGTGTAATTCAATGATAATAGAATGGACATTTCAAAACACGGGGGCATTTGCGGATGCTCTAGATTACATGGTATCACTAGGCCCAATCAACCCAACATGTGATGTAGCAGACAGAGTAGCGAATACAATATCCGGTACAGGTACATTATCAACAACCGAACAAGAGCAACGAGCAAAGAAAACATATTTGATAGCCAATACACCAACACTATCATTTACAGGCGAATTCATGAATGCAGAGAATAAATTAAACCACATAAAAGATTTATACACAAACACTGGACTTGGATGTCAAATCATACCATCAAAAGTCATTACACTATCATCTGGTAAAAACATAACAACAAAAGCGGAATGGTCATGTGATGCATCAGAAAGATACAAAAGTGTCAGTATATCTTCATTAGACAATGTAGATACAACTTCATCAAATTCAGAGTCACAACCAGGATGTCGTATATGGGGTCGATATGATTTCTTCTGTTCCGCGGGTCTATATGTAAGAAACACTAAACGATTATCAATGAATATCGGACGTCAATTCATACACAATGGCATGAGTGTATTATCTGGCAATTTCGCCGATATTAATTTCAACACACTTCCACGAATGTGTGATTACGAACGTCAACAAGGAGCAATAGCAGCAATGATAGCCGGAATCATACCAAATATGTCCATAGGTTTAAAGAAAGCATTTGCCAAATATGTCAATATGATTTTACAAGTACTATATATCCAAAATACACGTACAGTAATGGTACTAGGAAAAATGGCAACAGATACAGTCATGAATTTCGACAAATTAAACAAAGAAGCAATGACTGAAACATTTCAATCAGGTGTGGATACAATAATCGACGGATATTTCTGGGCATTCGGTTATTTTTGGGAAACAACTGGTGAACTTTTAGAAGAAATTTCCAGTGGTTCTGGTCAAATATGTCAAAGTATAGTTGACATATTAAAAATGGTACGAAAAGAATTAAAAAACGGATTAATGAAACTTTTTGCTCTTGTTCTTAAAGTTGCATTTCAAATGGTAGCAGCTTTGACAGGAAATGTAGAAGTTATTGGCCCAATGTTTAATAACATGTTCAAATTATGGGCAAAATTACAAACAATATTGATTCAAAAAATGTGGACAATATTGGGCAAATTCTTCGATTTTTTCACAAAAAATGGTGAGGGAAAGGAAGGATTTGGCGTTATATTAAAAATGATGGCGTCAACAGTATGTGAGTTAATGAATAAAGTCATGGGTTCCATTGATAAGGCTCTTTCAGTTTTCGGGGTCAAACTTGGATGGAAAGACCAAACTTGTTTACAAATGGGTAATGATGGTGGAAGACGTTTAGAAGAAGAAATAGATATTACTCAGAAAATAGCAGAAACTCTAGAATGGAATGGTACTACAGTTTGTGACCATTTTATGATAGAAGTTGCTAAATATAAGTATGACGAATTACGACCATTAGAAAAAGCTAAATGGTTAGAATGCGTCGAATTAAAATTTCTAGGCATTGAATTACAATCAATATTAGGTTCTGTAAAATTTCCACAAGATATATTTTACAATTGGAAGAGGAAATATATGGTACTCATTGATACAATACATGCAATAAAAATAATTTTAGAACATTACACAATGACAAACTCACACAATTGGAACAAAGTTCGACTCATTCTCCTAGAAAACGGCCTTGATGCTGACTTATATATACGAGGAGTACAAAACATCGCATTTTCCAGCGGACAATTATTAAATACATTACAATTGACGAATATCGTAGAAACCAGCCTTAGTTATTTCGATGAAGATTATAAAAACAATGCAAATCCAAGTGAGGCTGCACAAGCCTGGAAAGCATACAGTAGTTTAAAAAACGTAGTTGAAACAACTAATAACGAATGGACTATACGAGACATGTCAGAACAAGCATACAGAGCAACAGATGCTATGTCCAATGTTAATACACATTTACATAATTGGTGGTTAAAAGTAGGCACAGCAGAATCCAGCGGCACACACACCGATAGAGTTTTCGGTCATTTAAAAAGAAAGATTTCACGCGGATGGCATAAACTTGGAAAGGCAAATAAACGTCATCATCGTAAAATAAGAGCTCCCAAAATAACATCCATCAAAACATGTAAAGAACGAGGTAATAATGGCGTTGCGCCCATCTGGTGCACCAATTGTAATATTGTTGACAATGCAGTCGAATCATTGATTATACAAGCTAATGGAATGAAACGGTTTTACACTGATGTAAATAATGGATTTCCATATATTATAGAAAATGTCTCTGGATATTTTGATAATTTGGCAAAGTATAACAGTGAATTCTTGGATAAAAAATTTAGTAAGTTATCTTCGTCTATTATTGAAATACCTAGAGATGAAAATAGATGGTCATTGTATGTGGCAAAGGACTGGAACGAACTGTTCGATGTTTGTAGTGGTATAACTTACAATCTTTTTAACGAAACATGGCGAAAAAATTTATCTCATCAAGTAGAGAAAATATTGTCAGCGACTGGGGATTTTGTGGCCATTACAAATGAAAGTTATGTTCCATTTTTTGGATATAGTTTATTCTATATGTATGATTACATTCTATTCAGTCAATGTAATTTAGAACAAAGTATATTCGTTTCGACATCAACTCAAGAATCAAGACTTGAGAAAATTGATACAGCTATTGTAGTATGTGCTGTTGTTATATTAATCATTGTAACTAGTACTACATGGTCCGTATTGCCACTTATTTGGTTAGCGAATACTATGGTTATTGCTATTATTGTTCAATTTCTATATTTGTATATTGTATATGGATATATGCTCAATTGTTCACCACTTACACCATATACATTAATGGAGGATATTAACGCATGGTATCACACACGGTTGGACCCTGGATGTTTTTATAAATCTTTTCCAAATATGGCACTTAATGCTTCTGAGGATACTTGTCTGTCATGTGCGATAGCAGACCCTTGGCAACAAATTAATATTGATATTAATGATAATATTAATATGGCGCAAAAAAATAATGATATCAATTCGACTTATTATAATCAACCACTTTTAAATGTTTCTGTGAAATTGCAACAAAAATATCAAGATTGTGCTTTATATTTGCCAGAAAATATAAACAATAATAGTTTGACATTGCCCACTTTAATGGAAGAGTTTTTCATTTTTTGGCCAATAATTTTTTGGGTAAGGATGAATGTACCTGAGCTTAGTGCTTTTATCATTGAATATGGTCTGGTAGAGTTGGATTCAGTCATTGGGAAGTTAGCTATGTCATCGTGGCAAAAAGAACCTATTGACCCTATGTGGATAGATTGTTATAATGTCATGTGGTTGGATAATGTCATTGCTATTGTTATCATATTTATTTTTGCGTATTTGACTGTCAAAATGTCAATCATAATAGCTGAATTAATAACGAAATTTTTCATTTTATTCATGTATGGATATACGTCATTGGGATATATTTCGTTGATGGTAGAACAAAGTGTTGTTGAAAAAGCTAAAATTATGTAGTCATTTGTATTTTTAAAAATTTCTTAATTTTAAAATTATAGTAGAATTAATTACACAGATGTACTGTTTGTATTATTCAATATTATTACTTGTCCATCTGTGCCATTTATTCCTGGTGGTCCTGTTGGACCTGTAGCTCCTGTAGCTCCTGTAGCACCTGTAGCTCCTTGGACACCTGTAGCTCCTTGTATTCCTTGGGCACCTGTAGCTCCTTGTATTCCTTGGGCACCTGTAGCTCCTATATCACCTGTAGCTCCTTGTATTCCTTGGGCACCTGTAGCTCCTATAGCTCCTGAAGCTCCTTGTATTCCTTGGGCACCTGTAGCACCTTGTATTCCTTGGGGTCCCTGTGCTCCGTCTGTTCCGTTTACACCGTCAGCGCCACGAAGACCTGTTTCGCCAGGTTGGCCTTTCGGTCCAAGTACTTGTACGTTCCATATAGTGTTGAAAATGGCCATACAGAAAATTATGATGATGGCCAATTTCCAAAATATATTGAAATGTCTGTCATCTGTTTTTCTATTATATGTGTTAGTATTATATGTATAAGTATTTCTTTTATCTGGTAGAAATTGAATATCTGTCATCTTTTTCTTTTTATTACGAACATGTATTTATACTAGAAATATTTATTATATAAATTCAGAAAACAGTTGAAGTATTAGACTTAAATATTTCAACTTGAACGTCAATCAGCAGTAAAAACTACGTCCATGCCTTTACGTACAAAAACGTCATTTCTTATAAAAATTAGTGTTATTATTCATAATTAAAGTAAAAATGGAAATGTTTTATCATTATTTTTTACTTTATTAATGTCTACGGGAAAATTAGAACCAGTTTTTTTTATTTTTTCTTTTTCATTGAATTTTTGTTTTTGTATGAGTCGTTTCAATTGTGCCTTTTTAAACCCTATGCGTAACCTACGCATTTTATATATGTCTTTCACTGAATTTAAATACAGCATTTGGACAAATACAATTTTTGACAGATGGTCATATGAATATCATTTATTTTTTATGATATATGTATAGAATAATTTTATTTATAATTAATATGACAAATATACATAGTAATTATGTTTACATTCAAAGAACAAAATGAAATTGGTAAACGTGGAGAAGCGAAATTTTTAGAAATGTGTCCAGAATGGTCGCCTAATAATATGGGAAGTCGATGTAAAGAACCTGACTTTATAAATGCATTGAACCAAACTCTAGAGCTCAAATTTGATGTTTCGACACGTGCGCGTAGAGATGATAATGGATTCCAGACGAATTTTTTTATTGAAACTATATCGAATGATAAAAAGGGTACATTGGGAGGTGTACATAGGGCTGCTCAGGAGGGTGTAGATGTTTATGCATACATGTTTGAAAATCCATTTCGAATTTTTTTTTTAGATGTTAAAAAAACTGTTGAGGTTGTTGATAAAATGGTCGCATCTGGTATGTATCGTAAATGTCGTATCAGAAATAGATTCTATTATACAGAGGGATATCCATTACCAATTGAGTTGTTTAAAGAGTGTATGACAAATATATAAATTAAAAAAATAGAAAATTACTTTTTTTTTATTTTTTGGTACTATAAAAGAATAGACGTTTTACAATAATATGTTTCGTACATTTGCATCGGCGGAATTTAAACATAGTATCTTTATTCGGAACTCGTACATTGACCAATTCAAACACCTGCTAAAATTATACAAATTATACAACGATAATAAAGAAATGATAAAAAATGAAGCGAAAGAGTATTTCAAGTGTAATAAATGGTGCCAGAGTAAGGAGAAAACCAAAGAAAATAATACACATGCATGGGAACAAATTTATAATTCAAAAAAATTTAGTGGCATGGATATCGTCAATGTATACAATTGGTTAAAAAAGACAGAGGTTGAGAATCTGGGGACTTTGCCTAAGAACTTACAAGTGTTGGCTGCAGTGAAGTTACAAGTGCTGGCTGCAGAGAAGTTACAAGTGTTGGCTGCAGTGGCACAGAACGGTCTGGCACTGGAGTACGCTTCTGATGAGTTGAAAAATGACAAAGAGGTTGTGATGGCTGCAGCGGCAAAGAGTGGTTGGGCACTAAGGTACGTTTCCTATAAGTTGAGAAAGGACAAAGAGGTTGTGCTGGCTGCACTACTGGCACCGGATGAGGATGGTTTTTACCTGAAGTATGCTTCCGCTGAGTTTCAAGATGACAAAGAGATTATGATGGTTGCAGTGACACGTAATGGTTGGGCACTGGAATACGCTTCCACTGAGTTGAAAGATGACAAAGAGGTTGTGATGGCTGCTGTTGCACAGAATGGTTATGCACTGCAGTATGCTTCCGACGAGTTGAAAAATGACAAAGAGGTTGTGTTGGCTGCAGTAGCAGAGAATGGTGCTGCACTGAAATATGCTTCCGACGAGTTGAAAAATGACAAAGATGTTGTGATGGTTGCAGTGACACGTAATGGTTGGGCACTGAAATACGCTTCCACTGAGTTGAAAGATGACAAAGAGGTTGTCAATGCTGCAGTGGCACATGATGGCTATGCACTGAAATACGCTTCCACTGAGTTGAAAGATGACAAAGAGGTTGTCAATGCTGCAGTGGCACAG
>Ga0115571_1000254_pt1 | contig 40473 bp, 12 predicted proteins | sample COGITO_mtgs_1205_FD_87293 | JGI IMG/M metagenome (GOLD analysis project Ga0115571, IMG submission 87293) | Pelagic marine microbial communities from North Sea - COGITO_mtgs_120531 | ecosystem: Environmental > Aquatic > Marine > Epipelagic | place: Germany:Helgoland, sampling site Kabeltonne...
CGGCCGCGGGTTCAGCCTCCGCCGCGGGTTCAGCCTCCGCCGCGGGTTCAGCCTCCGCCGCGGGTTCAACCTCCGCCCCAGCCTCGGTCGCGTCCGCGGCGGTTGGCGTGCCACCCTGCAGGTGCTGCTGCCAGCGCTCGTGCGTGCTATGCACCGTGCTGTTGACGGTGTTGGACACGTCCGCCGCGAGTTTGTTCGCGTGGCTCGTCGCCGCCTGGCCAAAGCTGAGCAAGCTGGACCACCCCGAGGAGACGGAGGAGGACACCGCGGCGGCGGCAGCCTCAGCGTTTTTCTTGGCTGCTGCAGCCGCCGCCTCCGCCTGTGCCTTCGCCGCCGTGGCCGCTTCACCGGCTGCGTGGGCCGCCGCCTCCGCCTGCGCCCTCGCGGCGGCGGCGGCTGACTCCGCTCGAGCCGCCGCCGCCGACGCGGCCGCGCTCACCTGCTCCGACATCTGCTCACCGACGCCCGGCTCGTGCGCGGGCGGCACGTTCTCCGATGCCGATGGACCCGTCTCCTCCGACGGTTTGGGTTTAATTCCCGGCATCTCGTCCACGAACACGTCGTCGCCCGAGCCCATGGCGGTCAGCGGCGCCTTCAGGTTCACCACGACGGACCCGTCGTCCTTCTCCTTCTTTCGCGCCAGGCCGACCGCCTCCGCGGTGGATGCCAGCCAGGAGGACGTGCCGCTCTCCTTGGTATCCGCCGCGGCCGCCTGGGAGGCGTCAGCCTGTCGCCGCAAGCCGTACACCGTGTAGAGGCGCTCCGACTTTTCTCCCTCGGTCTCCCCGCCGTCCGTTTCGTCATCCTCGTCGTCAGCCTCCAGGAAATCGTCCAGATCCCGGTTGATCGACCCGCGCATGCTATTCGCTACGTCGAGCTCCGCCGCGGCGGCCGCGAGGCTCCCGCGCCTCGGACCCGTCGGCGTGTCGTCCGCGTCGCCCTCGTTCGACCGTCTCCCCTCGTTCGACCGTCTCCCGTCCCTCGAGAGCAGCCCGAAGTGGTCCTCCTCGTTCGGTGGCTCCGATTTAAACGTACCCTCCCTCTTCGCCTGCTTCCTGGCTGACTTTCGTATGGCGTCCAGGTCGCGCTTGAGCTCCTCCTCGAGCGCGATCTCTTGCCTGGAGCGCTGCGCCACCTGGTTGGTCTGCGCCTGCGCGGCGATGGCCTCTCGGAATCGTTCCATCCGCTCCACTTCCTCCCGTCGCGCAATCTCCGCCGCACGTTTGGACAGCTCAGTCTCCGTGTCACGGGCGTACACCTCGTCCAGCTTGATGGCCACCTCCGCCTCGAGCAGCATGTCCTCGGTCTCCTTGAGCAAAGTGCACACGCGATCGACGTCGGCGCCGAGTTTCCACGTCGAGTCCGTGAGGTCGGAGAGGGTGCTGGTCTCGCGCTCGAGCTCCGTCCACGACGCGCGGCTGCGCTCCAGCCTCGTCCTGACGTCCTCGGCGAGCGCGTTCGCGGCCTCCATGCGCGACAGGTGGTGCGCGTGCGTCGCGTCGTATCGATCCAGGGCGACCTCGGCGTTGTGGACGAACCCGGCGATGCCGCCGCTTTGCTTGGCCTCTTCCGGGTCGACCCTGAACATGGCGTCGATCTCCTTCGCGCGGCCCTTGATCCTCGACGACGCCGCGGTCCTGGCGTCGGCGGACGTGGCGGAACGAACCGCGGACGCCACGGCTTTCGCTCGCGACTCCACGGCCTCGGCGCCGTTGCTAAGGAAGCTCGTGAGGCTTTCGAGTCCGAACCCGCCTGCATCCTCCGCCCCGCGGACGGCTTCGGGGCCGGCCGTGTGACTGGTACCTCCGTCTCCGTCCGACATTGACTCGCGTGCCTCCGCCCCGTCGCCTCGCGCCGCGGAATGTCAGCGCGGGTGTTGAACGAAGGAAAGTGAGGTGGTGTTTTTAGCACGGACCATAGCTTTTTGCATATAGCGGAAATTATTTTCGATATTTTGAATGAGCAAATAGTTACATCGTTAACCGTAATTGGGTAATTGGCTGTTTTTTACCGTTCAGGACCTTTTTACCGGCGTGTGTCATAAAGCAACACTTTTCCAAGATGGTGCCGGCATTGTGCTCAACGCGGCGGCACAGGGGACCTGGTGATTGTCCCTGAGCCGTCGGAGAGGGCAACAGAGACACAAGAGATAGGGCCGGCCAGCACTACCCATCGCAGGAGGAGGCGGGGTCGAGTGGGAGTCTTACCGGCCGTCGGCACCAATGGATGGACGCGAGGGCACCACCGGTGACGCGGCGGCGGCTCCGAGCAGGGGCGGTGGGGAGGTGCTCGTCGGCTACGCGCTGACGGAGAAGAAGCGCAGAAGCTTATTTAGCCCTGAGCTTCTGGCGCATGCGAGGTGCGCGATAGGACTCTCTCCATTCCCACCCGTCGCCGCTACCACCAGGCAGCCGACGCGTCTTTCGCTCTCCCTTTTTCTCCGGGGAATATTTCACATGGGCGACGGTCGCAGATCGCGTATCGCGCGCCACGATGAGGCCTAACTTCTGACATCGATCCGCCCCTCGCTCCACCCACAGGTCCCAAGGCATATACTTCGTGCCCATCGATCCCCGACACCCCATCGAGTCTCAGGTGCGCAGCCTCGCCTCGGTCTCGGACGCGTAAAATATTCCCTTCTGGTTGACGAGATATTTTGCATTTTCACTCGACTGACGCCGCCCGTCATTCCTTCCTCGCTTCACCAGACTGGACACCCGTACGATGTTATACTGCAGAAGGTCCCCGTGAGTGCACCGCACAAGCACCAGTGGGACGAGCGCGTGGAGAAGTACGCGCGGGAGTTCAACAGCTGTCGCGTCGTCGACTTGCCGTCGCGGGTGCAAAAGATCACGCAGCGCGACACCATGCTCGACGCCGTGGAGCGAATGAGACACATCTTCGAACGGAGAGGGGACGATGGTACGACGCCGAGTGGTCCGTCGGTGCGCGCGCCGCGGCAGATCGTGTGCGCGCCGGGAACGGCGGAGGAGGTGAGCCGGCAGGTTGACGCCGCGGGCCTGCAGCTCCCGCTCCTGGCCAAGTCCATCCGCGCGGACGGCAGCAGCGACTCGCACAAGGTGGCCATCATCCACGACCAGGACGGGCTCGCCACGGTGGCCGCGGGAGGGGTGCAGGGGCTCGCGCCGCCGTGCGTCATGCAGGAGTACGTCAACCACGGCGGGTGCCTGTTCAAGGTGTACGTCGTGGGAGACGTCGTGACCAGCACCATCCGCCGGTCGCTTCCCGATTTACGCAGCGCGAAGAAGAGCTCTCGGCGAAGGGCCAAGGCCAAGGCGATCGCGTTGGCGAACGTCAAGCTGGCGGCGGCGGCGGCTGACAACACGGCGACCAGGCAGGGTGCGAAGCTGGCTCGGGGCCGCGACGGAGACGGAGACGGGGGTTCGTCTTCCTCGCTCTCACCCTCGCCCGAGCGCGCGGGTGACGACGGGTACGATCAGGACCACTCATCCCCGGGTGAGGGTGAGAGCGAGGAAGACGAATCCGGCTTTTACCGTCGATCCACGGGAGCGCAGCAGATCCCGAGGGTGTCGTGTTTCAAAGGGGGAGCTCACGACGGCGAGACGAGCTGGCGCGACAGGCTGACCGAGGAGGAGAGGCGAAAGTTGCAGCTGTCATCGTGGCTCGACTCTGACCAATCCGGCATGAGCAACGTCGACGTGAACGCGAAGGGTCTCAGCGGCTTACTCAGCAAGACCCTGACGATGACCACCGTGGGCTCTGGGAGTTCCATCAACAGTTTCGACGGCGGCGAGGACGGCGGCTCCGAGTCGAACAGGGTCACCCCCCGCGTGTCCCGCGACGGCGTGGGTTTCTCCCCGAGCAACAGGCAGTCGTCCTTCGCCGCTACTCGGTTGTCCTGGGGATCCAGGTACGGCAGCGACGATTCCACCGACGTGGGCTCCGACGTCAACGATCCGCACTATCGGCTCATGGCGAATCAAAACCCGAATTTCAAGGTTGAGCCCACCGTGCAGCTGGGCGCGGTCGGGGAGAATGGACGCGAGGACAATGGAGCCGTCGTCGAACCCCCCGACGAGGGGTTCATCAGGACCCTCGCGCTGGGGCTGAGGGACAACCTGAAACTGCAGATGTTCAACTTTGACATGATCAGGGCCGGCGGCGACAGCGACGAGTACCTCGTCGTGGACATCAACTACTTCCCCGGAATCGCGAAGATGCCCGGGTACAGCGACACCTTCTGCGATTTCTTACGGCGAGGCAAGGCGACGAATCAGTGAGCGCAGCGTGCGTAGACAGGGGGGGCAAAGGGCCACCCCGCAATATTAATATTAACGCCAAACTCAAAATTGTTTTGAAACATCTGCACGGTCATCGTGGGCTTCGAAATCGCCAAAATTTGCTTGAAGAAAAGCGGCCGGCGCCCAACAAGGCCTCAAAGGCGTGCGCCGTGAACGGTTCCTGCCGAGGGACACCGCGGCGATGGCGATGATGGACACCGGAAATGGCGTCCGGGACATCATCTACGTCCCGATCGGGCAGACGGAAGAGGCGGTCGCGCTTCCCGTCGACGATCTCCCCGACGACCCCGACACCGTGCTCGAGCTCCTGCAGCAGGAGTTCGCGCCGCTCGACATCTGGCTCGACATCGCCAAGGCGTACCTGCAGCAGGGCAAGGAGGACAATTTCCACGCCATTTTAGATAACGCGACGGCCGACGGTGCGTCCACTTAACCCCGTCCACGGAACCCCGTCCCTCCCGTGCAACCGCGATCGTGCGCGCGGACCCTGGAAAATATATATAATCCGATCAGACCCGAATCCCTAATCCGCGTGCGACGAACACCTTCCTGACCCCGCGCGCGAACCCCATTTCCTTAATTTTCGACAGAGATCGAGGAGTATTATCCCGACTCGCAGTACGAGCGCAGCTGCATCCTCTGCACGCTCGCGTCCTACTTCGTCAACGTCGCCAAGGGCGAGAGCGACCAGATCAACCGCGTGGAGTACTTCACCAAGGCTGAGAAGCTGATCGATAAGGCGGATCTGCTGTGGCAGCACAAGCGCAGGGAGGACAGGGAGCAGATGCCGTGCGTCGCGAGAGCGCATTTGGAGATGGCAAAGGGGAACTCGGTCGATGGGGAGAAGCTGCTCGACGAGGCGCGAACCCTCAAGGACGGCGGCAAGGACAACATCGGCCCCATGCTCTGGAAGGCGATCATTCTTTTCAAGAGGGATCAGGTCGAGGACGCCCTTCAGTGGTACAGACGGGCGCTGCGCATGCACCCGGGCGCGCCCGCGGGTGTGCGTCTCGGTATCGGCGCGTGCCAGCTCAAGCTCGGCAACTTCGAACAGGCCAGGCTGGCGTTCCAGAGGGCTCTCGACCTCGAGCCGGAGAACCCGGATGCGCTCCTCGGCCTGGCGCAGTGCGAGCTCAACGAGTTCTCGCCCGTGCCACCCGGCCTGCTCCACGGCGACGACAACGATATCGACGTCGATGAGAAGCTGGAGGCTGCCGCGGAGACGTACACGGCGGCTGTGCAGAGGGGTTTGGAGCTGCTGCGCCGAGCGTTCAACGCGGATCCGCATCATCCCGCGGTGAACGTCGCGCTGGCCCAGCACTTTGTGCTCAAGAAGGACGGAGCCGCTGTGGACCACCTCACGGACAAGCTCGTCCGCGGCACGTCCGCGATCGAGCTCACCACCCCGAGGCTCCGCGCGGAGGCTGCGTACCAGCGGGCCAGGCTGCACCACCAGGACGGCAAGCTGGACCGGGCCGAGGCGATGTACACCGCCGCCGTGCAGATGGATGAATCCTTCGCCGCCGCCGCGTTTGGACTGGCGCAGGTGCACCTGGCCAAGGGGGACCACAAGTCCGCGATGCTGTACGCGGAGCGGGCCTACGCCGCCCACCCGGACAGCGTCCCGGTGCTGAAGCTGTACGGGCATCTCAGGCGCAGGCGTGACGCGGCGGATGCGGCGGCCCAGGGCGCGGGGCTCGTGTCCGTCGGCAGCCTCGGAGCGGGCGCCGGGCGTGACAAGGAGACGGCATCGATCCTCAAGAAGGTTGTCGAGGCTGATCCCGCCGATCTGGACAGTAGGCTCGAGCTGGGCGATGCCCTGTTGGCCTCGGGTGACTACCCCGGCGCTCTGGGTGCGTACGAGACGGCTGTCAAGATTTACGAGAATCGCGCTAGGAACGGCGGGGGACCCGACGTCCCCGCCGCGCTTCTCAACAACTGCGCGGTTCTGTGCGCGATGACGGGTAAGGGTGTGGACGGATACGACAAGTCCAAGGCCCTTTTCCTGCGCGCGCTCGAGGCTTCGGCGGCTGAGGAGGGTGGGAAGAAGACCGGCGCACAGCTGGACGCGCAGAAGGAGAGGAAGAAGGCGGCGAAATCCGCGCAGCCCGTCGCGTTCAACCTCGCGCACCTCGACGAGGACTTTGGCTACGTCAAGGACGCCAACGACCGGTACGGTGACCTCCTAGACGCCAACGAGGGTATGATTGAGTGCCTGCTGCGCCGCGCGGCTATGGCGGCCAGGCAGGAGGACTTTGACAAGGCCATGGAGCTCGCCAAGGAGGCTGCCGAGCGCAGGCCCGACGACGTCGACGCCGCCGCGTACGTCGGCCACCTCCTCATGAAGCAGGAGAAGTACAAGGAGGCGCAGGAGCAGTTCAAGCGGCTCCGTGAGATGCCCAAGAAGCTCTCCGCGGAGGACGCCGCGAGGAGGGCCGCCGCGGGCAAGACCGACCCGGTGACCCACACCAGCGACGAGTACGCCCTCATCTCCTCCGCCAACGCGGCGTACTACCAGGCGGTCAAGGCGCAGGCCGGCGCCAAGCTGGTGAAGTCCGGCCCTGACCGCGAGAAGTGGAGGAACCTGGAGAAGGAGCACCTGAAACAGGCTGAGCTCTATTACACCAAGGCGCTTCAGAAGAGCGGCAGCAACCTGTACGCCGCGAACGGCCTCGGCATCTTGCTCGCCGAGAAGGGCAAGATTAACGAGGCCAAGGCTACGTTCCAGATGGTCGCGGAGGGTCTGATGAGCCTCGGTGGCGGCGACCACACCAAGGAGGACGGCACGGAGGACTCGGACGCCAACGCGAACAAGGATATGCTCACCTCCCCCGACATCTGGATCAACCAAGGACACATCCAGATGGCCAAGGGTAACTACGTCGCCGCCGCGAGAAACTACGAGCAGGCGCAGCAGCGATTCTTCTTCGGCATGGACGCCCGCGTGGCGCTCTACCAGGCGAGGAACTACTACGAGGCCAACAGCATGGAGGAATCCAAGGCTGCGCTCAAGAGGGCGCTTCACGTCGCGCCCTGGGACCACAGGGTCCGCTTCAACCTCGCGTACGTGTACCAGGAACACGCGCACCGGACCCTCAACCGCACCCTCAAGGGTGCCGAGAAGGGGAAGCAGCAGGGCGAGGGCGACGGCAGGCTCGCGCAGGTGCTCAACGCCATTGAGGACTTCAAGCTCGCGCTGCAGCTCTTCCTGCAGATACAGGCGGCGCTCCAGGCTGACAAGCAGAAGGAGGGCAAGAAGTCGCTCGCGCAGGAGATTGGCATTGACAAGAAGCGCCTCGGCATGCACATCCAGTTCTGCAACAAGGCGCTGACGGACTCGCAGCCCCACCTCGAGGCGGCCAAGGCTGAGGAGGACGCCCTCAAGGCCCGCCGCGACGCGCAGGCGGCGGCGAGGAAGAAGGCGGAGGAGGCGCGCGCCGTCGCCATCGCGCAGGCGGAGGCTGCGAAGGAGCTCGAGAGCAAGGCTGCCGAGGCCGCCGCCGCCGCCGCGCAGGAGCGGTTCAAGCACAACCAGACGAAGTGGCTCAAGTCCCAGGCGGAGGAGAAGGCCATCCTGGAGGGGATGGAGGAGGGCGAGCCCAAGCGGGGCAAGAAGGGCAAGAAGGGCTCGGGCAAGGCGACCAAGAACGAGTCTGTGTACAACGAGGACGACGACGACATCTTGGTGCCCGAACCCAGGCCCATGTCCAAGGAGGAGAAGGAGAAGCTCAAGGCAACCGGCCTCTTCGACTCCGACTCCGAGGAGGAGGCCGACGACAAGGAGACGGACGCGGACGAGCCCAACGAGGACGCAAAGGCGAAGCTCAAGGCTGCGGGACTCGCCTCGGATTCCGACGACGACGACGACGACAAGAAGGAGGCATCCCCCGAGAAGGAGGAGGAGAAGGTTGAAGAAGGAGGACGAAGGAGGAAGAAGGATGACGACAAGACTTCTAAGCACGCCAAGGCTAAGGACGCCATGGAGGCCATCAAGCGGAAACGCGCGGCGGCGAAGAAGGACGAATCCGACGACGAGGAGGCTCCGGCGCAGGAGGAGGAACCCGACGAGGAGGAGGGCCGCAAGTCCGCGAAGAAAAGGAGGAGGGCCGTGATCGACGACGACAGCGATGAGGATTAGGCTCTCGCTGGCGCTGCATGTTGATATTCAAAAACTATGATTCTATTCTTCGCTCTATCCCGCGTTGTCGCCCGGGTCCGTTCGGGCCGCTATTCGCCCCGCCTCTATGTCCTCGCCCGCCCTCACCCAATCGACCCAGAAGAGTATCTCCTCGTTCGGGTCCTTGCAGCACTGCAGGGCATTCACCGCGAGCTGCCAGGCCTCTCGGTACTTGGTAATCCTCCCCTGTATCCGCACAAGAGCCCCGACCCGCAGTCCTTCCGGATCCACCCCGAACGCGTCCGCACCCACGGTTCCGTCCACCCCGGCGCCTCCCACGGTTCCCGTCTCGTCGATACCCATCCATACCACGCACTCCACGCAACCCGTGCCGTCGTCGAGCGTGAACACCGTCTTGCCCGGCTTTGGGTTCACCGCCACGACGTGCCCGAGCATCTCACAACGCCGTACCGGACGTCCCCGATACAGGTGCACCGCCCCGTTGCCCTCCGGCGCGGGGACCCACACGTCATCACCGCCGACCAGCTCGCGGATCGCGAGCTTGGGGTGCGAAAAGAACAACGGGTCCAGGCCCCATTGAGAGACCGGGGGTGCTCCCGTCATGTGTGGCTCGGGTGTGCTCATATTTAGAAGGAGTTCAATAATTCTGGCGATCAGACTGAGACTGCGCGGCGCTCGACAAGGCCGCGATGAGTAAGGAGGGCGACCAGTCCTCCGGTGGATGGGGATGGGGTTCCGACTGGGGCGTCGGGAACCTGGACATCACCTCCACCCTGAACTCCATCGATCTGAACTCGGTGATGGAGAGCGCTCAATCGATCGATATATCCTCCACGGTGAACTCCCTGTCGGAGCAGGCCAGCACCATGGCGGAGCAGGCTAGCACCATGGTCAGGGAGATGGAGCAGACGGTGGAGCGAGAGTACAAGGCGATGGAAACCAACGAGGTCGGGATGGCGGCTGCGGGCGCCGCCGCGGTGGGAGCCACCGCCGCCGTCGCGGCGGCGTCGTCGTCGTCCCCAAAATCCTCGGGAGACGCGGGCCTGGGCTGGATGACGGGAGGCGCGGCCGAGGAGCCGAAGGACGACGCCGAGACCGTCGCTCCGGGATCCCCAACGTCCCTAACAGCCCCTGTGGCCGTGCCGGAAACGGGCGGGAAGGGCGAGGAAGAGAAACCAGCCATCCCGCCGGCCCCGACGCCGACCCCACGATCCCACACGAGGGACGACGCGAAGGGTAGGGTTGACGCGGAGGCGCCGGTCGCCGAGCGGGAGATCGTCCCGGAGGAGACTCGGGTAGCGGACGAGGATGTTGTCGAGGAGGTTGTCGAGGAGACCGAGGAGGCCGCCCCCGAGGCTCCACCCCCGCCCGCCCCCGTCCCACCCGAGCCGGAACCGAGCGCCCCCCCTCCGACCGAGTCCGACTCCCCATCCTCTCGCGTCGCCGCGCTCGAGAGTGAGCTGGCGGCCGCGCGCGAGACTCTGGACGCCCGCGAGGCGCAGCTGCTCAAAGCAGCGTCGAAGGCGACCGCCGCGGCCGAGATGGAGCTCGCGCTGAGCGAACTTCGGGATAAGCTGGCTGCCGCGGAGCGCGAGGCGGGCCAGGCGGTGAAGGAGCGGGACCAGTGGAAGCGGCAGTACGAGAAGAGCGGGGATAACGCCATGCTGCTCAAGGAGAAGGACGCGATCATCCAGGAAGTCATGGAGGAGGGCGAGAACCTTTCTAAGAAACAGATGGAGATGGAGATGCGCCTCCGCGAGCGGGCGAAGGAGATTAAGGACCTGAAGGAGAAGCAGGGTGACCTCGTGGAGCAGGCGGTTGCGGCCAAGCGGGTAGAGTTCCAGGCTGACCTCAAAGCTGCGATGGCCAAGGCGGCGAAGGAACTGGACGAGCAGAAGGCGTACTACATACAGCAGCTGACCAGCGCCAAGACGGCGGCAGCCGCGGCGGAGGCGGCGACCGACACGGCGGCTCGCCAGACGCTCGGGGCACAGCTCAAGGAGGCGGAGGGGTCCATCGAGTCCCTCAAAGAGCAGGTGGACGGCCTCCAGCAGGCTCTCACGCGGGCATCGGAGAAAGCGGCGGCCAGGGAGGAGCGCCTCGCGGAGGACCTGAGGGACGCCGAGCAGAGGCTGCAAGAATCCGACGCCCGCCACGAGGAACTCGCGCAACGCCTACCAGAGAGCACCCGCCCCTTGCTCCGACAGATCGAGACCATGCGGGCGCAGGAGAGCGAGCGCGCGGAGGCGTGGTCGGGGGCGGAGCGCGCCATGCTCTCGCGCGTGGCCGCCGCCGAGGAGGCTGCCGAGGCTGCGACGGCGAGGGAACGCGCCGCGATGGAGGAGGCGGGCGACGCCAAGTCGAGGGTGCACGACGCCGAGGTCGCCGCGGACCGCGCCGGGGCGGAGGCTGAAGCCGCCAAGAAGAGGCTCCGGGAACGAGAGGGGCAACTGGCGGACGAGCGCGCCAGGGTCGAGGCGGCGATGGAGTCCGCCGCGGCGCAGGAAGGGAAGCTCCGCGCGCAGGAAGACCAGGCGAGGGAACGCGAGAGCCGGCTCAAGAAGCAGCTCGCCGAGGAACGGGGCTGGCTGGAGGCGGCCAAGTCGGCGCGGGACGGCGAGAGGCTCGAGCTCGAAAACAACCTGGCCGACGTCAAGGACAAGCTCGCTGCCGTCACCAAGAAACTGGAGGAGCGCGAGGAGGAGCTCAGGGCGGCGACACGGGCGAAGATATCGAGGGTCGAAGAGCCGGCGGAGGGGGTGGATTCCGTGGTGGTCGCGTTGACTCGAGCCGCTCGAGGCGTCAACGCCGAGGGTTCGGGCGGCGCCGAGCTGGCGGTCATGCGCGCCACCGAGGAGCTCCAACGCCAGGTCAGGAGTAAGGACGTCGAGATCACGATCGTGCGGGACAGGGTGAGGCAGCTCGAGGCGTCCGAGCGGGCGCTGTCCGACGAACTCGTGCGACAGACCCAGCTCATGGACGAAGCCGGCGACCCGAGGGAACTCAGGGCGGAGCTTCGGACGCTTGAGGGGAGGCACGTCGACGCGCTGGAGATGATGGGCGAGACGAGCGAGGAGAACGAGGAGCTCAAGGATAGGGTGCAGGGTCTGCGAACGGAGGTTGACAGGCTGACGGAGCAACTCGCGGCGGCGATGGCGTAGACGGGTCCGAGAGGGCTAACTCTAATTAAGTCTAATTAAAGTCTAATTAAGCTCTATTGCGATCCAGGAGTGCCTGGGGGGCCTCAGCGAGGTGCGCCGCCACCAGTTTATCGATGTCTTCCTCCATCAGAGCCACAAAAACTTCCCCGCGCGCCTTCCCGCCACGCCCCGACCCCCCCCGGCGCGCCCCTTCCTCCAGGATGTCGTGCAAAAATCCAACCATCGCGCCCGCCGCGAGAAACTGCTCCGCTGGCTCCATCTTTCTGATCGCACCGTGGTCCACCGCGAACGCGTTCGGTGGAGTCGGAAACACGTTCATCCCTACAAGCTCCTCGGCCACGTCCCACACCCTCGCGCTGAACCCCGCGGCCCCGTCGTTCACCCTGAGCGCCTCGAGGTCCAGGGGAAGGTCATCCGCGCCCGCGCCGTCGGACCTGACCCGACCGCCCTCCCGCAGCCAGACGTACGGTCGGTCATATTTGGCGTACGCGCCGATTAAGAACGTGGACGCATCCGCAGTCGCGGACTTGGCACGTGGCGGGGACGTGGGAAGCTCCTCGGCCTGGAGCTCTGTCCTGCGGGGCCGCGCGCGAGGCGACTCGGGCTCGCCCTCGTCGTCAGCCATCTTTGCCTCCCTGCGAACATCGTCGGTGATGAGGGTGATGAGCGTGGGGCACGGGCGATTTGTGTACTTCGCGGGTGGGTACTCATGTGTCCAGGGACATCGAACGCGGGCGGTGTCGGTCAAAAGTATGCATCTCGTCGCATCAGGCGGCGCGTTGGTTCGCACCCTCAGAGCCCTTGCGCAATTTAAGATGGCCTTGTATCGTCATCCACCGCCCGAGTGGAGGGTCCGGGGTCGAGTTTGGGGTCTGGGCGACATGAATTCAGGTCAAGTGGGGTGCGTTGGAGTCGACGCACCTCTTGGATTTTGCCCTCGGGCTCTCGGGCTCGTCGTCGTCGACCGAGAAGTCGCGCGGTCTGGGCGGGGGTGCCGTCACCGATGGGCCGGGCGACAACCCGAGCGCGTCGTCCCTGTGCTGGACGGTCACGAGGAGCTCCTCCTTGCCACGCGGGCGCAAGGACATGTGCTTGAACCCGCGGAGGCATCCAAAGCGAAGCGCATCCTGCTGGAAGCTCTCCATCGACTCGGAGTCGGTCCACTGTTGGCGCTCTCCAAGTGAGATTCTCGGCTTCATTCTCGGCTTCACTTTTTCTCGTTGGCTCGCGCGGCGCGATAAATTCAGCGGATTTCAGCGAACTCTCAGACCTTGAAATAAGCAGTCGAGCTCATCGACTCGTTCTCTTTGTCTTGCACCAAGCACAGACCAGCCAGCCAATATGTCCACCGGCAACATCTCCAAGAAGCGCAAGGTGCGTACACATGACATCATCCGTTCATCAGAGCGTGTCGGCGATGCGCGGGGCGCGTCGCCGGGGGCGCATCCGGCGATGACCGGCGTACGGGTCGCAAACAGGGTTTTGCGGCCCGCAGCGCGGTCTCCACCGGGCGTCAGGGGTTTCCGAGCGCGTCGATCCGACGATTTCGCGACGGATACCTCCCACGCGATGTCGATGACGTCGAGACGAGTGTCGCGGACCCATGGCGTCGTCGTCGTGATCGCGACAGCCGCCCCGCGCGCTCGATCGACGTCCGGCTTTTTCTAGGGTTTTCCACCACCACCCGCGCTCTGCTTTTCAACCCACGCCCCCCGACTCTCGCTGACCTGGACGTTCTCTCCCCGCCTCCATTCCAACAGTTCGTCGCGGACGGCGTCTTCTTCGCCGAGCTCAACGAGCTCCTCATCCGTGAGCTCGCCGAGGATGGCTACTCCGGCGTCGAGGTCCGCGTGACCCCCATGCGCACCGAGATCATCATCCGCGCCACCCGCACCCAGAACGTTCTCGGCGAGAAGGGCCGCCGCATTCGCGAGCTCACCTCCCTCGTCCAAAAACGTTTTGGCTTCGCCGAGGGCTCCGTCGAGCTCTACGCCGAGAAGGTTGCCAACCGCGGTCTCTGCGCCATTGCCCAGGCTGAGTCTCTCAGGTACAAGCTCCTCGGAGGCCTCGCCGTGCGCCGCGCGTGCTACGGCGTCCTCCGCTTCATCATGGAGAACGGTGCCAAGGGTGCCGAGGTTGTCGTGTCCGGCAAGCTCCGCGGCCAGCGTGGCAAGGCTATGAAGTTCAAGGATGGGTACATGATCTCGTCCGGTAACCCCGTCAGGGAGTACATCGAATCCGCGTGCCTGCACGTCCTCCTCCGCCAGGGTTGCGTCGGCGTCAAGGTTAAAATCATGCTTGACTGGGACCCCAAGGGCCGCACCGGGCCCAGCACCCCCATCCCCGATGTCGTCACCATCCACAACCCCAAGGACGACGACGAGTCTGGCGTCGCCAAGCCTTTCGTCGGCAAGGAGCTCGAGATGTAGACGGGGTTTGGGAACGACGCGGGTGCTTCGATAGAAGAACGCGGCCGACTAGCGGCCGCTTGGCTTGTAACGGAAACGTGCGTCGCGTGGGCGAACGCGAATTAAAAAATAATCCACCTGGCCCTCGTACCGTCCAACCCCCAACCAGCGCCCACGCCTCCCAGACCCGCCCCTTTTTCAAAGGCTAGGCCCAAACGTGAGGAAAATCGCCCCCGATACCCGGGCGGAAAATACTCGTAGGAAATGCCAAAAGGAGCAACACCCAGTCAGAGGGGCGCGAGGGCGACCCGGCACGGCGCGCGACCGTCGTCACTCACTGTAAATCTCCAAACCATGCCGCCCACGCTCGAGCTCCAGATCGAGCGCGCGGGCGACGGGAAGAACTACCCGCGAAAGGGCGACAACGTTTCTGTCCACTACACCATGAGGCTCAGCAGCGGGCGCGAGGTGGACAACTCGTACAAGCGCAAGACCCCGTTCCGGTTCAGGGTGGCGAGCGGGCAGGTCGTGAAGGGATGGGACCAGGCAGTGACACAGCTGAGCGTGGGAGAGAAAGCCACCACGACGTTCCCATCCAACTTGGCCTTCGGCAGGACCGGCTTGCCCGGTCTGATCCCGCCAAATCAAGACTTGAACATTACCCTCGAGCTCGTCTCCATCGAGACCGACGCGGACGTGGAGGCGATACTCACCGGGGAAGATTCAATGGAACTCGCGGAGTGAAGGTAGAGCGCGAATGGGAAGTGAGAACCCTCGTGACGGGTCAAACCAGCTTAGCTCGATTAGACAATTTAGTAGTGAGATCTCTCTGTTCTCTTCGTGTGCGTTAATTCCCTCGGGGCATTGCGGGGCGCATCTTGATGTCCTTAGCCGCCTTGACCGCCTCCGTGAGCGAATCGGACCTGGTGAGCGCCTGATCGTCCCAGTCCTGAGACGCCTGCAGCATCCCGAACAGGCTCTGGCTTCCTCCGCCGAGCTTGGACTTGGCCGCGGGCTTGGCGGCGGCTTCCTTTGCCCAGCCAAAGTTGGCGTTGTCGCCGCCGCCGAGCTCGGCGAGCACCGTGGGCGCGGGTGCGGTTCCGTTCTCCTCCATATCCTTGTCCCACATCGACTGCGAGTCCCCGCCGCCGCCGAAAACGAACGAGCGGGACGCGCCGCCGCCGAGCGAGAAGGAGCGTTGGAGGCCGTTGGACCCGTGGTTGGACCTGCTCCCGCCGCCGCTCTTGCCGAGGAAGGACATGGAGGAGGCGCGGTCGAGTCCGGGTGCCTTGGCGTGCCTGGGCGCGGGCGCGGGCATGGAGCCGGACGGGTGCGAGGGAAGGCTGCCCGCGGACGCCTGGGTCTCCATCGCCGCCGCCGCGAGCCCGGTGCCGACGCGGCGCCTTCGGGATTTCCCGGCAGCCATCATGCTCTTGAAGTCCTGGGAGCCGAGGAAGCCGAAGTCCTTGGCGCTCATGAGCTGCGAATCCTCGTCCACGTCGACATCCTGCGAGTCCAAGCCCTGGCTCTCGCGCTGCGACTCGCGCTCCTTCTTGGCAGCCTCGCGCGCGGAGGCGGCTTTCTTGCGTCGCTCGGCTTGCTCGGCCCACTCCTGCGCTGCGCCGTCGTCGTCGTCGGAGAGCTCGACAACCTCCCAGGCTCGGTCGGGGATGTCGATCTCGAACTCATCCCCATCGCTGTCGCCGTCCTCCTTCTGCCGCATGCGTCGCTGCCAGTAGTCGGGCCCGTCGTCGAGCTCCCCGTTTTTGTTGGGTCGGCGGAAGCCGTTCTTGAGCGCCTCGTGCATCTTCTTGAGCTCCTCATCGTCCCTCTCCTCCTCGAACCTGGCGTGTGCGGCCGCGCGCTTGGCGGCGCGTCGCTCGTCGTCGTCCTTGGACTCGTTGAAGTCGATGTAATCTACCATCTCCTCGAGCTCCTCGCGGTCCAAGAGGCCGTCGCCCCGCTTGGCGCGGACCCGGCGGATGACGCGGTCCTCGCCCTCGCCAACCTCAACCTCGACCTCCTCCTCATCGTCGGTGTGTCCGCCATCGTCAGACAGTTCGGCCTCGTCCTCGAGGACCTCGCCGCGGGCTGCGCGATCGGCAGCCTTGGCGTCAGCCTTGAAGAACGCCTTGGCCGCCTTGAGCTGGCGGAGGCGCTCCTTGCGGGTCATCTCCACCGTCTCCTCCTCGCTAAGATCGTCCTCGGAGTCAGCCTCCTCCTCCTCCTCCTCCTCTTCCTCCTCCTCGGGACCGACAGCCTCCTTGGCAGCCTCGCGCTTGTCGCGAAGGTTCTGCGCAGCCTTCTCGCGGAGGATGGCTTCCTCGTCGTTGAAGTCAACAACTGGGGCGGCCTTGTCCTTTGGCTCTTCCCCAGCCTTGGCGGCGGTTGGCGCGTCGGCGGGGTCGCCCTGCCATTGCCCGTCGCTGACGTGTATCGGGTCCGCCGTCTCGCGCTGCACCTGTTCGATGACCTCAGCCTCGGCTTCGGCAGCCGCATTCGCCTTGCTCGCCGCCGCCCTGGCCTGCACGTCCGCCAGCATCTTGTTCAGCGCATCCTGATCGTACCCGAGGTCGTCGTCGTCGTCATCGTCGACCACGTCGAGCTCCACCATCATCTCCTCCTCTTCGGGCTTCTTCTCCTTCTTCTTGGCGGGGCCGTCCTCATCGTCGCCCGCCTGCGAGTCGAGCTCAGCCTCCTCGTCGTCGTCGAGGAAGTCGCCGTCCTCGTCATCCTCCTCGCCGTCAAAATCGCCGGCGTCCTCGTCGTCCGACATCGTGGGGGAGGGCGGGGGCGGCGGGAGGTTGAGCGCATCCTTGACCCTGTTAAGCTCCGCGAAGATCTTGCGGTAGGCGAAGGGATCGCGGTCGGGAACCTGGTGGTAACCGGCAAAGTGCGCGCGCTTGGCAGCCTCGCGCATGATCTCGCGCTGCGCCTCAGCCGTCTCGGACTTCTCGCGCGCCATGCGCTCCTCCTCGGTCTCATTCTCGGGGGGAGGCTTGGCGGTTTTGGTGGCGGCCATGCGCTTGGCAGCCTCGGTTTTGAGCCTCTGCACCTCGTCCTCCAGCTCGCGCTCATCCTCGGAATCCTCCAGATCCGACTCGTCGGACTCCTCCTCTTCGCCGGAGCCGTTGGCGGCGTCTTCTTCGAGCCCGAAGCCGTCGAGGGTACCCTTCTTCTTCAGCATGACTTCCATCTGGCCCTCCTCGTCGTCGGAGCCGTACACGACATCCTCCTCCTCGTACTCGACGTCGTCCTCTTCGCCGTTGGCATCGTCGAGCTCGAGGCCGTCGTTGTCGAGATCGGCCATCCACGCCGGTTCGTTCGCCTTCTTCTCCTCCTCCTCCTGAATCGCGCCCTTGCGCCTCAGCTTGAGCTTCTTCTTGCCCGGTAAGCCGTCCTCGTCGTCAGCCCGCTCGTCGTCGGAGGACTTGTCGGGGCTGTCCGCCTGGCTGGCATCGATTGGACCACGCGGGGAGGTATCCTCCGCATTTTCGTCCACGGCGCCTTCGGCGTCCTTCACGACGGGCCTCGAGCGCTTGTGGCGCTTGACCACCAAGATTTCCTCATCATCATCGTCATCGTGCATCGCCGCGGGCATCACCGCCGGCTCCTCCGTGGCCATGGCGCCCGTCTTCGCTGTGTTCGGGACCGTTGTGATTCAAGAGATTCAAACGTAGCCGGGGTTTCCTTTTGAACCTGAGAATTCTGATTTGAATTGTCCAATCACGCAACCGACCAAATGTCTTACTGGTTTACGTGCGATGAGCCGATTCCGGTCGGACAAGACCGACAGGATAAAAAAAAACTCGGAGCAGCCGTCTTCGCAAGCACGCTCAACACTCACGACGACGCCGCGAAGCACGCGTATCGCTGACCACGAAATGGCGCTTCCGTCTACTCTCTCGGTCCTCGTGTGCGGCGGCGGCAACGCGGCTCACGTTTTCGGCGGTCAGGTGAGAGAAAGTTCCTTGGGATAACAACCAGGGAGAAATAACTTTTCCGCACCCACCGCCTTCCGCCCGCGCGTATCGCGGCGCGCGGGGTTCGTATCGGCCCCGACCCTTCTCCCATCTTCGTGCGACCGCGCACTAACATCCGATCCACGCGAACTTTTCAGCTGGCCAGCAGGGGTGTGGAAACTACTATGCTCACGACTTTCCCAGGAGAAGCAGAGAACATATCTGCTGGAAATATGAGCGACCACCTCCAAGACAGAAGCCACCCCGGCTCACAGCATGCGCTCCGTGCCCCACACATCACCGTGAAAAACTGGCCACTGGACGCCACAGGGGCGAAGCGCGGGATATTACGCGGTTCACCGGCGCTCGCGTCGTCGTTCGAGGAAGCTTTCGCAAAGGGCACCACCCGATACAACGCGATAATACTCGCGCTGCCCGCCTTCGCGCACGACACCTACCTCGCGGGTATCGCGCCCTATCTGAAGCTTCAGGACACTCAGCACACGCCCACGGTGATCTGTGCGGCGGTCGCTCAGGGCGGATTCGACCTGGCTGCTCGGGCTGCTTTAAACGAGGCCGAGGTCACCTCGCCTGTCGTCATCGCCGGCTTTGAAACTCTTCCTTGGGCCTGCAGGCTCCTGCGCCCTGGTCGAGAAGTCGAAGTGCTCGGCGCCAAAGAGACAGTCGACGTGGCAATCGCATCGCACCCGAGTCAAATGAAAGCGTTTGAGATCCAGAGCGCCCTCGAGACGCTGCAGACGATAATCGGACATGTTCCCACCGAGAAGCTCGCCAGTGGTTTCCTCGGCGTCACCCTCATGAACATCAACGCTTTGTGGCACCCCACGCTCATGTACCACAGGTGGAAGGATTGGAACGGCGAAGAGACGTTCACGGAGGCGCCCCTGCTTTACGAGGAGTGCTCAGACGAGACCGGTGAGTCGCTGACGGCAATATCGGCTGAAGTTGCGGCAATCTGCGATGAGTTGCGAACGGCTTACCCCGGCGTTCTGCTCGACGACCTGAGTTCTGCGCGCTCCTGTGCGGAATGGTTTGTTCGCTCCTACGGTGACGAGCCAGGTCTCGACAAGCAGTCCGTCGCAACCATGATGAGGACAAATCCTGCGTACAGAGGCCTCCGTCATCCTATGAAGCACAGAATACAATACGACGAAAACGGTTCAGCCGTCCCGGAGGCAAACGCGCCGTTGATCCCTGACTTCTCGCACAGGTACTTGACCGAGGACGTACCGTTCGGGCTCGTTGTTCTCAGAGGCGTGGCTGAACTCACCGGCGTTCCCACGCCGACCATTGACAAAATTGTGCTCTGGGCCCAAAACGCGTCTGGCGTGAGATACCTCGTTCCCGCACAGGCTGAGCTTGACCAATCCGAGGAGAACACGTCAAACTTCATCTTGCGCGGTGAGCACGTCTTTCGCACGCGTTGCCCTCAGAGGTTCGGCTGGTTTGAGCTCAACCACTTCATGGTCGACAACGGATACATCACTCCCGCCGCCGATGTCAACGCCGGTGCGAGCAGCCTGTTCAGCGCCAAAACCTCCGCCGCCGACATTACCAACTCTGCCGGCGCTGCATGATGACACACGACACGAATACACGTATGACGTAGCGGTTGACGAGAGAAAGATGAAATGGAATTTGTTCCTTACGAATCAAAATCTTCTATCTGTGCTATACTACTAGAGGCGTTGGCTGCGTTTTCACTCATCGACTTGGCTGTGCCAAGTCGGGTTCACGCAGCTTACTCGCCACCCTACTGCTAAGTTAGTCGCTTGAATCAAGGTTCGAGTCATCGGAGCTTCCGCCGCGACCCGCGTTTGGATCGCTGGTCGTGTACGTCGGATCCGTGCTCATTTGCGCGACGGGAAAGTTGTCGTCGCTGCTGTCTGTGAATTCATCGTCATCGGGGAAGCCGTCGTCGCCGGTTGGCGCTTGCGGTAGCTGCGAGCGCGCCTGCTCGATGGACTCAGCGATCATCCGCTCGCCTTCCTCCGCCATCCGCCTCCTCAGGTTCACCAGCCACCAACGAATCAGACTCTGACCCGTGGCGCTTATTCTGGCGGGACCGTCGAACCCACCAGTCTCCGTGTCGCTCTCGCCGCTGGAGCTGCTCAGCTCGGAGCGCATCCTCGTGACCAGTTGGTCGTTGCTCGGACCGCGGCTGCGTGCGCGGACAGCTGTGATCCACTGGCGCATGACCAATGCTGACGCAGGTCTGATGCTCACCGGTCGATCCAGGTCGCCGTCACTGCTACCCGAGTCCGAGGAGGAGGTCAACCCGCCGCCCTTTGGCGCCTCACCAACCTTCTTCTTAGCGCGCTGAAGCCAGTCCCTGAGCAGCGCCGCAGACGCGGGTGACACGACGGGCATGCCCCACTGGCTGCGCAGGCCGCCGCCATCGGTATCCGTGTCGGATGATGATAACTCTCCCACGGGCCTGTCGCCGCGAGCGGCTCGCACAGCCTTGACTGCGGCGAGCCAGCCCTTGGCGAGCGCCTGAGCCTCGGGTGACAATTTCGCGGGTGGCCACTTGGGTCCCCGTTCCATGTCGCTGTCCGAAGTTTCGGATAGTCCCAAACGTCTCGCCATCCTTCCTCCACCCGTTCGCTTGGACGCCTCGTGGAGCCACATGCGCATGACATGCGCGCTCGTGTCCGCGAGTATGACGTCACCCTCGAAGCGATCCCTCTCACCCTCGTCACTGTCGCTATCCGAGATTCCTCCAGTGCCGCGGATCTTTCCGCCCATCTTCCTGAACTTCTTCGCCGTCCTCGGAGTGAGCAACTCCGCAAACTGATCGAGCAGCCACATGCGGTTATGCTCCAAGAACTTGCGACGGAAGGAATCGGTGGTGAGGTCCGCCAGTGTGAACTCGCCTCGTTCGGATGCCTCCGTGTCGCGCTCCGTGTCCAACTTATCCCCAAACAGCTGGAAATCTGTTGGGAGGTCGTCCTCGTTGATCATGTCGTCATCCATCTTGCTATCAATCTTCCAGAGACCCACAATGTCAGCAATGAACAGTGCGACCCTGCGTGTCACCATGCAAAGTCCCAGAATAAGAGCCACGACAAGGCCAAAGAGAATATCTTCGAACATGTTGTAGTTTACGCGAAGCATCATGGACAGCGACAGCACGAAAAGGAACGAGCCGGAACCGCCGATGCCAAGCACAAAGTAAAATTGAGAGGAGAAGCACAGCTGGTCGACTGTTCGGAGCGAGTAATCGATAGACTCGTCGTAGGTCTTTTCCAGGCCCTTCCACCTCGCCGTCCTGTGCTTGTACCTGTATCTGGCGTACTTCATGTACTCGTACACCTTCCAGCCGTGGAACAACTCCTGAATGTTGAAGATGAAGATGTCCATGATAATCTGGAATGGGATAATGACGAGACCGAAGAGCAGGTAGATGATTAAATCATTCTTCCTGAAGCCGAACAGGAACGACAGCTGCAGGTAGTCGTTGAAGTCCCAGTAGAAATAAATGAACACAGGGGTCATGTACAGACCGGCAGTGGAGGCACCGTAGGCGGTGAGGAATCCCATGAGATCCTCAACCACCGAATCCTCGCGTTGCACATTGCCCTCCAAGAGCTGCTGTTGGATCGTGCGTCGGCGCAAGCGGAGGCGCAGAGAAATCTTACGCTTCAGTAAGGGCACCATCCGGGAGATGTACGCGATGAACGCGTCGAGGTAGACAAACTCGAGCAAACCAATGATCAACTCCAGGTAATAACCAAGGGTGAAATCGGTGAAGTCATCTGCGGCGATGGTGACCAGACCTGCAGTGAGTGATAGGCCGACACTGATCGGAGTCAGTAACATCACCTCACCCAAAAATCCCTCAGCCTGCATCTCAATGATCAGATGGAAAGCCTTCATCAGGATGAAAATCAAGAAGAAGTAAACACCATAGGTGTCGGTGTAGGAGAACTCCATCAGCGCGAGGTTGGTGATGTTCACCATGATCGTAGCTAAAATGAAGTGGCTCCGCTTCCAGCTCTCTGGTTGCATGACACTCTCCTCGTTATCCTCTCGCAGAGCGTCCATCTCAGGAATGGACGGGACCAGAATCTCTGATGCAGACGAAATCATGTAGCCAGACACGGTGAGGAAGCAAAGCGCCAGTCGACCCGCCGTGGCTTTTTCGACGACTGCTGTATCAATCTCGCGGCCCATGTCATCGATAGAAATCGGGAACTGGGTGAGCAAGGTGATGTTTTCCATGATCCATCGCACACCGACTTGCGCCAGAAGGAAAGGGATCATCGCAAGGAAAATTCCGGTGGAAGGCGCCTGGGTGACGATACCTAAGTACGGCATGAATTTGAACCGAGGCGGATCCTTCAGGGTTGTAAACAGCCGGATGATCAGCCAGAATCCAACCACGATGCCTACCGACAGAAGACCGAGCGCGTGGAATAGTGCAATGTAGAAGACTTCATCGAAGGCGAACGCGTTGAGAAGTTCGAACCAACCCAGGGGAGTGGTACTGATTGTGAGGGTATACGAGCCATCGTGCTTCTTCGCGTTGGTGTAATCACCAAACTCACCCTCGGCTACTACCATGCGCTTATCAGTCGGTGACGTTTGGAAATAAGAGAGCGAAATAGATATATCGGTGGGAACAATACCACGCGTAACCTCAACGCCCTCTGCGGGTCCAAAGTTCACAGGAATAGCTAGATCAGTCGCGATAGCGGTAACGAATGCTCCAAAATTCACTTCAGGTGTTGTCTGATCATTTGCCAAGACGGAAGCCTCAAACAGACGCTCACGCTCGCTTGCTTCCTGCGTGATGTAGAAGAGAGTCTCGCCCTCGACTTCGAACCATCGAGTGCTCGCCGCAGCCTCTGCGAAGGCTTCCTCGTAGAAGCATGTGATCTCAATCTCGCAGCTGTCTGCCTTGGCCATTGCAACCTGTGGTGCCCACTGATCAATGAAGATCGTCTCGTTGACTGGCACGAGCTCACACTTGCCGTAGTTGACGAAGTCCTCAATCTCTGTGAACTCTGTCTCTGTGAGGTACCAGAAGTAGATGTGCGAATCGAAGCCACGGCAGCCAGAGAAGAATGGCAGGTAGTCAATTGCCAAAAGTGGCCTGCCCTGGGTCCAGTAATCCTCTGTGAAGATGAACTGCTGCTTCTCCAGGATATCGGGCACGTGCATGTCTCCATTTTCCTCGATGATGACATCGTCAGTCATTTCCTGATCCGCGTCTTCATCTAGGAGGATTTCCATGCCTGCCATAGCGGCGAGCTCCTGTGTTTTGATGTACTGCTTCCACTCGGATGCCAGCGTGGAGTTGTAATCCAGCGTCACCTTGGGGTACACGTACCTACAGGACGGGTCCATCTGCGCTTCCGAGCACAAGAAGTAGTCGAGCTCGATGGAGCGCTGGTAGGGCTCGCGGCCCGGGACGTTGAGCGGGACTTGCAAGTCGTCGCTGTTCTCCAGCAAAATGTGGAACGACGAAAGTTCTTTCTTGTTGCCACGCTCAGGGTACACGGTATCGATGCACATGGAATCGAGGAAACCACGCCTGGTGGCGTTTTGGTACAGACCGTGGAGCATACGCACCTCGAATCTGAAGGTAGTCTCGTCCTGGCCTCCGATGTTGATCTCGTGCAAGCCCCGCTTCCACACGTAAGTCCCCATTTTGGGGTTTGCAACGTTGTAATTGTTGTCGCCGAAGACGCCGTTTCCGCCGAACCAGTACGGGAGCTCCAAAGCCTCGGTGGACTTGGGACACTTCTCCTCGAACTCACGACCTTCAATGACACCCATAGTCTTCAGATTGACGCCATCGCCTGTGTCCCAAGGGGGACACGGTACTTTTTCGAAGTCTTCCTCGTTGCACATCATGTCGTTGACGCGATCGTCCACAAAAATTGCAACCTCGTATTGTTGACCATGACGGATGAAATCATCGATGAAACGGAAGTCTAACTTCACCTTCGCGATGTGGTTGCGAGGGACTGTAAACTTCACCATGGGTGTGCCTTCGATGTCCGTCGCGGGCATGCCTTCGTCATCCATGACAAATTCGGGTTTGAGCAGGTCGAAGTTGAGGCCCATGCACTCGCCGAAATAGCTTGTGTCGAAAGTACCAGTTCCTTCGCCATCGGTAGCATTGGTACCGTCGTCAGTGTTGAGGTTGGTGCTGTTGTCGGGTGTGACCTCTCCAGTATCCTGAAGCAGTCTGCGCCTATTCCACTCCCATGTGAAAGGGGAGGATTCTTCTCGAATCCTCGAGACGTGTTCGCCCAGCTTCTCCAGCGCGGCGGGTGAGATCTTCTGGCTGTACTTGTTGATCCTGGGAGCCCCGAATTCGTCTCCATACGCGTTTCTGTCATTGGCACCTGCGGGCGACGGCGCGGGCGCGATCTCGAGGAGAGATCTCCTGCGATCGGCCTGCGATTCGTTGTACGCGAGCAGGAGCATGGCGTAAGCCTCGTCGATGAGGGTCGTCTTGAGCGGCTGAATGCGCCAGAACGTGATCCTGTCTGCGATGCAGTCGTCGATGTCGTCGGCGTTGGGATCCGATCGCGTACCCTCGGGGCACCTGGGCAAGATGACGCCGGTACCCTCGGGGCAGAAGTGGCAAGCCGAACAAGGGAACTGGTAACGGCCGGACGCGGCAGTACCCTCCGGACAGAAGTATCCAGCGGGGCACTTGTTCACAAACTGCGTCTCCGGGGATGTGCCGTAGCCGCAGAAGTATCCATCCGGGCACTTCACCGCCGCGACAGTGGTCCTCGCGTCGCACACGTAGCCCTCTGGGCACAAGTTGGCGCGACCCAGAGGCTGAAGCTCCACGGACACGCACGTGTCCAGTTCAGCTTCGCAAGGCCCGATGAACTCGTTGACCACCTGCGCAATGTTGTCGCCAAACGGTTTGTTGTTCTCGGTACCCTCCGCGGAACACACGAGACCGGGGTTGCACGGTATGCACAAAGCCTCGTCGGTGAGACCGCGGAACGGGTTCCACGTACCCATGGGACAATTCTTGCAGGTGATGGAGTCACGGAGTGAACGTACAGCACCGGATCGGCAGATGGTTGGCTTGAAGGTACCATCCTGCGCGCACTCATAACCGGCGGGACACGAGAGGCAAACCTCGAAACCTTCGTAGTGGGTGTACGAACCGGGCAAGCACTGCGCCGCCTGCGCGTTGCCCTCGCCGGGTGCGAAGTAACCACGGGGCGCAGGTATGGGGATATACGTACCCTTTGGGCAGTAGTTACCCGGTGGACATCGAAGCATAGGGTTGGCAACGTCCCCTTCTTCGGCGAATGTCTTGTCCGAGGTTGCCCACTCGCAGAAGGAACCTTCCTTGCACGGCTGCGGCTGCGTGAATACTCCCTCCAACGTCAGGTTGCTCATCACACCCTCCATGCAGTACGTCGCGGGTAAACACGGCAGCGGTCGGAACGACGTCACATCCAGTGAAACCGGCGAAGACCGAAGCAGCTGGTCGATGTCCAGCGCGCTGAGCGGATCGGGCGTGAGAGTGTTCTGCAAACAGAAGTGTCCGGCGGGGCATCGCTTGGACGGAATCGGTAGACCGACCTCGTCGCACACGAAACCCGGGGGACACAGCTCTGGAAGCTCTCTCGCGAAACCTGGACAGATCGTACCGAGAGGACACTTCTTGCACGTGGACTGACCGTACTCCTGCTGGTAGAGACCGGGGACGCACGGCTTTGGCTCGGTGTTGGCCACGCCGGGGCAGTAGGTCCGGCTCGGGCACGGGATGAGCTGGCCGGGTGGGCAGTAGTGCCCAGAGGGGCAAGGGCCCGAACCCTGAGGCGATACTGAACCGGGCTCGCACATGAAACCCGCGAAACAGGTCTGCGGGGTCGTGAAGTTGTTCGCGATCGTCCTGTTCGTGGTGACTCCGGGGCCACAGTACATGCCGAAAGGACACGGTAGAGGCCGCTCCGGGGTGCCAAAATCTGTAAAATTTGCCGTGCGCGTGCCCGACAAGCAGAAGTGACCGGGTGGGCACACCTTGCCGGCGGCCGCGAGACCGGTGACATCGCACACAGCACCGCGTGGGCACGGACTGGGCGTCGAAGTGCCAATGTCCGGCGAGATGAAGCCAATTGGGGAGGGCAGGCACGACATCTGCGTAGTTCTGGGCTGGAATGTGCCAGCGGGACAGAGCGTGAAGTTTGTCGCCGCACCACTCCCACCGGTGCAGAACGCGCCTCTGGGGCACGGCATGGGCTCGCCATCGGGGCAATAGTAGCCCGCAGGACACGGCGCAAAGTGGAACAACGTGCGCTGGGAGGTCCAGTCTCGGCCGTTGTTGGAAACTTCCAAGAAGACTGTGCCTGAGCTGGTGGGTTGCTCCGGCGCGATGCACAAGACGGCGAAGGGCGTGATGTACAACGACTGCACAACCTCCTTGCCGAACCTGCATGCCAAAGAAGTGGAGTTGACGAACCCGAATCCGGTGATGAACACGGGGGTCCTGCCACCCGTGACGCCAGATCTGGGAGTAACTGCTGAGACACGGAGGTTGGCCTGGAATGAGAGCATGGCACTCGAGCCAAACAGGCCGCCGCCGGGTGTGTAATCACGGCCGTTGCCGGTTGCACCCAGGGGTACCGTCGAGCCAGCATCGCGGGCAGGAGATGAACATTCGATCTGTTCAGCCGTGATGAAGCGAGCGGCGACGGGGAAGGTCGTACCGAACCTGCACGCAAGTAAGGGGCCGTCCTCGAAACCGATACCGTTGAGTGCGATGGCGGTTCCGCCAGACTCGGGGCCAGCCATCGGGTTCGACCCGGTGACTCGGACGGGTTGCGCAAAGTAGTGCATGACACCCGCAGATCCAGTGAGGGCACTGTATGTCTTCCCACCGTCGGATAATGACGCAGATAGCTCAGCGAAGCCCTCAGGATGTTCCGGAGCCTCACAAATCATCAACATTGACGAAATGACCTTTGCGGGCGCGCCCTCACGAGGCTCCCTTCCAAACCTACACAGGGGAGCAGCGGACTGGTCACCTGGGCGCATGTGCCTGCCCACGACGAACACGAGTCCGCTGCCCTCGCTCGGGCTCTCACTAGGGAAACCCAGTACAAGTGATGCGGGCACGTCGAACGAGAAAGTGAACCAATCGCGGCTCATCTCCTCACCCTGCATGCCAATGCCGAGTGTCGCAAATCCAGGCTGGCCCGGAGGAACCACACAAGACAGGGCTGACCATCCCATGCATCTACCAGTCGCGCACATCTCCGGGGGTATACGGTACGAGTCTCTGGTTGACCCAGATACCTCGTGCGCTTCCACCTGTTGATCATCGAAGCGGCACTGCCAACGTGCGGCAGCCTCGCCGACGCGGCGCAGACCAGAGCCATAAATATTGACCAAGGAACCCCCCGCGGTGGTGCTCACATCCATGTCTGCGCCATCGAGGCGCACGGGGAAGGTGTACGTGAGAGCAATCTCATCGCTGGACCAGATGTTTCCACCCTGAGCGTTGTGCGTGACCTCCACGGGAACCTTGTATCCGGACTCGGTGTCGTGAGCCGGGACAAATATTTCCAACGCGTCTGATCCGATGTAACGCGCGGCGATTGGGCCGATGGTGCCAACCCTCGCAACGTCTCCGGGCAAGAAGTTCGCGCCGGAGACGCGAATTGGAGTACCGCCGATCTCAAGGCCAACATCAGGGGATAGACCGGCGATGTGCGGGTCGCTGACGTAGCCAAAGGCGACGCTGCCAACCGAATCAGTAAACGCAGCGTCAGCGCTGGACAAATATTCGATCAAGTCCTCACCCTCCGAGTAACTCGCCGCCGCCTCGCACCTTACCAGCGCAGACGACACGAACTGAACCTCGGCGAGGGAAGAGCTGCCGAATCTGCACAGTGGGTCGTTGTGGTCGGTCATGTGTCTGCCGATCAGAGACAGCACGGTGCCTCCGGCGACGGAGCCATGTGGCGGATCCACCAACATTACTTCCGGCACGAGTTCGAACGCAAAGTCAAACTGGCCAGAGGAAGAAAGGTCGGATTCGCCAGCTGCGCGAATCGCAAAAGAGACGATGCCGGATGCCACAGCCGGCGGAGTGATGCACTTGACCGCGGACCAGCCCATGCATTCTTCCGACGGTACCAGACCGCTTGGAATTCCCGTCGAAGTCCCCTCCCAAATCGTCATCTGTGGCTCTGTTCTCTCATGGCACCTCTCAACTACTCCGTCAACGGAGGCGACGAAAGTTGCCGGAACTGAAATCTCGCCAAAGACACATTCGACATCGGCCGCAAAGCCAACGCCGCGTGCGGTAACCTCCACGCCGCCACTGATAGGCGACGCAGCAGGCACGATTGACATGACTCTGGCGGAATACTCGTACTCAAATGCGATCGAGTCCGCCGTGAAGTCAGCCAAGTTGGGAGAAATCTCCACCGGCACCAGACCTGGTCTGTGGGCCGGCATCGCACACGCAATTTGCGATGAGGAAACTCTAGTTGCTGCCACGGGAGCTAATGTGCCCACGCGGCAAGATAACTCCAAAGCGCTCTCACCATTCATCATGGAAACGCTGAGGAGCGTTCCACCTTCTTGGCTGCCGGAAGTGCGCCTGCCGAGGCTCACCACACGAGGAGCTGCCGCGTACTCAAACGCCGCGGAGGAGCCAATCCTACCGAAATCGTCGGCGCTCACAGCCACGCCCACGATGCCCTCCTCGTGATCGAGCGATTCGCACCTGACGAGCGCGGAAGACACAAATGCCGCGCTAGATGGAGGCCCATTTCCGAACGCACACATCACACCGTCGTGGTCGACGACGTGACGCGCGGTGAGATGCACGACAGTCCCTCCGAAAATAGGACCGAGCGAAGGCGTCGCCGAATAAATTTGGAAATCGGCGCGGAACTCGAACCCGAGCACGGACGCCAGCTCGCCCTCGGAGGATCTCACCTCCAGAGCGGTCCATCCGACGCTCGATGCGGGAGCCTCGCAACCGATCATCGACCACCCGACGCACTGCTCGACAGCATTGACGTGGCGTGGGATGACGACGTTGCCCGTGGGCATGTCGACGGACTCGGCGCGGCCGAAACAGTGCTCGGTGATTCCGTCGAAATTTTCCAGGAAAACCGCGGGTACGGATGTTGAACCAAACCTGCACTCCACGCCCTCCCTGAATCCGCGGCCGCTGATCGTGACCAAAGAGCCGCCCGATGCAAACCCGGATGCCGGATGCACCGCGAGAACGTCCACATCGCGCGTGAACTCGAATTCAAGTTGGTCGAAAGTGAAGTCGACGAGGTTCAGGGAGAGGTCAATCGGGACCAACTCTGGTTTGTGCGCAGGTGACACGCACTCAACAGTCTGCTCACCCGCCGATTTGGCAGACACCGGACCAATCGTACCGATCCTGCAGGCGAGTGCACGCGGATGGGGAACGGAGTCCACAGTGATTGCGACAGTGGCGCCACCCGCTTGCACTCCTTCGACCTGGCTAATCGACAACAGCCTGGGCGCGCGCTCAAACTCGAAAATCGTGGTGGAGGGCATGAATTGAAGCGAGTCCTCGCTGCCCACGCTCACCTCCGCGATTGTGTCGTATGCTGCGCCTGTCTCGCACCTGATGAGTGCAGAAGACACGAACGTAGCACCAACAGGGGCGTCGCTCCCGAACCTACACAGCGAGGCGCGCGCATCCAACATGTGTCGGCCCAGCACGCTCACCACGGTCCCACCAGTCGATAAGCCGGAGTTTGGCGAAATGCCGAAAATCTCAGGACCGACGTCGAAGGAAAAGCTGGAAGCGCCTCCAACAGCGCCGGCGTGAATGTCGAAGGAAACGAACCCGGCAGGCTGAGGCGGGGACAAGCACGCCACGGTGACGTATCCCACGCACTTGCGCTCCGTCTCATACCTGGATGGAGAGCTCGCAGACGCAGCCTCATCGCTGACCACGCCAGCAATCTCCGGCAACCTCGCGGTTGTGCCAGAGACGAGCGCGGTTCCACAAATCTCGAAATCGTCAATGACGGTGGCCTGAACAGCAATAGCACCGAAGGTGCACACAGGTTCGCTGTCTTCGCTGACCGACTCGACGAGCGCGACAATTTCCGTGCCTCCTGTGGCGAGGCCATGTTCGGGCCACACGTCCACCACCGCTGACCTATGACCATACCGGAACAGTACTTCAGATCCTGTGTAGTCGACGAGATTGACAGAGGCATCCAGCTGCACAGCGCCGGCTTCTCTCGCCGGGCTAACGCACTCCACAGCGCCGACTGACACTCTCGCGAGGACAGGGGCTGTTGTGCCGAAGCTGCATGCGATGATATTAGATGCGATACCGTCCGCATCGCCCGTCACCAACATCACAGCGACGCCTCCCTCAACTGCACCGCTCGCCGGAGTGATTCCTCTGAGCGGCGGCGAGTATGAGTACTCGAGCACAGCACCGGAGACGGTGAACTGCTGACCGTCATCACTCACGCTCACCTCCACGCTGACCGCACCGGGAGGATGCGGCTGGGTCTCGCAAAATATCACGGCCGATGAGATAGTATGCGCGGTGACGGGATATGCACCGCCAAAGCCGCAAAGTTGACCATCGCCGATGAGGTGCTCGCCGAGGATGGAAATTATGCTGCCGCCGTCAACCGGCGTGATGGACGGAGCGATGGCGTGGATATCAGGATGCACCTCGTAATGGAACTCGACGGAACGCAGCGAGCGACCACCGTGACCGTGCGTGATCTCCACACTCGTGTGACCGGCGCTCAGAGGCGGAGTGCGGCAAATCACAGACGTCGTCACCATCGGATGCGCATCAACCATCCACCGCTGATGACCCTCGATCTGGCCAGATTGTCTTTGGCCATCAGATCCAAGTTCCCAGTCGCCACCCACACGGTTGCCGTACACCACCTCGTTGCCGAAGCGGCACTGTACATCCTCGCGAATACCGTGGCCCGTGATGGTGACGAGTGTGCCACCGCTGATGGGACCAGAGGCAGGCTCGACTGACAACACATTGGCAGTTGACCAGTGGAAAAAGGCAAACGCAGAGCTCGAATATTCCGCACCGCCGTTGTGAGTCACCTCGAGCTGAGTCGCCCCGATGTCTCTCGCGGGGCTCATGCACTGCATGACGTTGTCGTTCGCCTTGCGCGCGCTGACAGGAGCGATAGTTCCAAACCTGCAGCCGAAGGTCCTGAGCGAACCCTCGACGGAATCCGTTTGGACGCTCACGACGGTGCCACCCTCCTCCGGTCCGCCGGCAGGATCTATGCCTCTCACAGAAATTGGAGTAGCGTAATCAAAGGCAACACCGTTTGAGGTCAGTTGCTGCCTTTCTTCGCTCACGACGCTGACCTCGACCTCGATGGTACCCTCAGGGTGCGCGGGGACCTCACAAAGGACAAGTCTGGACGAAACCTCCACGACAGTGATCGATTCGGTGTCGCCAAACGCACAAATGCGGTCGGCGCCGATGAGGTCAAAACCTGTCACGGACAGGACAGCGCCACCCTCTGTGGATCCAAGCCTGGGCCAGAGCGCGTGCACCTCGGCGGGTGCGCGGAACTGGAAGTCGACTTCGCGCGATGCGCTAAAGCCGCCGAACGCATCGCTAATCTGAACGCTCACGTGACCTGCGGCCAAGGATGGTGTTTGGCAGACCAAATAGGCAACGCCATACCTCTGAGTCCGGCTCGCCCACTGCGTAACCTCAGTTCCATTTGTTAAAACCTGCCTGGTCATCCTGTCCACGGTATAAACGGTATCGACGCCAGCGAAATGCTGACCGTCGACAACCTCGTTGCCGAAGCGGCAGCGGGTCGTGTCGCGCAGGCCGTGGCCAACGACCGTAACGAGCGTGCCGCCAGCGATTGGACCAGAGGCAGGATCGATTGACAAAATTTCGGATTGCGGCCAGTAGGAGAATGAAGTCCATGAGGATGAATAATCCGCACCGCCGTTGTGAGTCACCTCGAGCTGAGTCGCCCCGATGTCTCGTGCGGGGCTCATGCACTGCATGATGTTGTCGTTCGCCTTGCGCGCGCTGACGGGAGCGATGGTTCCAAACCTGCAGCCGAAGGTCCTGAGCGAACCCTCGACGGAATCCGTTTGGACGCTCACGACGGTGCCACCCTCCTCCGGACCACCCTCTGGGTACGCAGCCCGAAGAGCAACGGGGGATGCATAATCGAACAGAGCATTGCTCGAGGAGAACTGTTGCCCCTGGTCGCTTACACTAACCTCCACTGCGACGGAACCTTCCGGATGTGCTGGTGATTCGCAGATGATCACCACGGAAGACACCTCGACGGCAGTCGTAAACTCGGCGTCTCCAAAACCGCAAATGGTCTTGGCGGAGTTTGCGCCGACGAGGTTAACGCCTTGCACGGTCACCACCGTGGAGCCTTCAGTGGATCCCACGGGAGGGTGAACGGCGACGACCTCTGCGGGCACCTGGTACTCGAACTCGTGCTTGCTGTCGCTAAATATTCCGATTATGTCGGTCACCTCGACAGTGGTCACTCCCGGGTAGTAGCTCGGAGCGACGCACCGAATCTCCTGCCAGAGCATTCTCCAGCCGATGCACAGCGTCGAGTTATCCGCGCCGCCGTCAACGCCAGTGCACGCATCCGGTCCTCCGACGAATTGGCCGGTGACGATGTCCATGCCGAAGCGGCACTGCACGCCCCTATCCGCACGTAGACCGCCCGCGTAGACCACGACCTCGGTGCCTCCACGCTGGGGTCCGGTGGTTGGAAGCACCGCGTGAACCACCGCGGTGGCCACGCCGTAAGTGAACAACACCTCGGATTCGGTCCACACCTCGCCCTCGTTGAGTGAGGTGGCGACGGGGACCTGGCCACCGGCGTGGGCGGGCTGTACGCACGACGTACCGAGCGCGTACCTCTGCCCCTTGACCGGTCCAATCGTTCCGAATCTGCATGGCGCATCTACGGAAGGGTCGGAGAGGGAGTGATCGACGTGAAGTGCCAGCTTAACAGTGGCGCCGCCCTCGAGCGGACCCTGCGGAGGTTCGATGCCGACGACCCATGGCTCTTGCACGTACTCGTATAAAACACCCGAGCGCGTGTATTGCTGCCCATCGTCTCCGAGCCCGAGCTCGAATGCGACGATGCCGATGTCGTGATCGGGCACCTCGCATTTAACGAGCGCGGAGGAAACCCGGTCAAGCACGCCAGGTGAGATGTCATCAAATCGATACAGGCCTTCATCCTCAACGAAATCTGCGCCCACAACCTTGACAACACCAACACCAGACGCCGGACCGGAGACAGGCTGAATGCGCCTGACGATCGGCACGGAGCGGTACTGCACGTAAAGTCCAGAGGACAAATACTCACCGCCGCCAAGACCAACAGAGAGTGAGACAAAACCGGGTGGTGAAGACGGTGCATCGCACGCCACGGTAGACCAACCCTGGCAACGACTCAGTGCACTCCATACCGCGTCTGGGTCTCTGTAAAGCGTTGTGTTGTAGCCCGGGACGGTGCGAGCGACACCTGTGCATATACGGGATGTGGCGAGCACCCGTGCTGGTACGACCTCGGTCCCAAACCTGCACGAAGTCTGCTCTGTTCTCGCCATCTCCCCGAAGGTCTCCACAATTGTGACACTGCCACCACTTGATGGCATGGTAGCCGGATCGACAGAGTACGCGTGTATGTCTCTGCGGTACGCAAATGCAGTCTCGCTAGTCGCTCCGACGCCATTACCCTCCGCTCGAAGTTGCACGTACCCAGACGCACGGGCGGGGGAGGCGCACTCGAGGCCGACGACTGACCCGTCCGATGCTCGTCTCGCGGCGACACGAACAGAGCCAAAGGAGCACGCGAGGTTGCCATGTCCTGACGAGAATCCGTCGAGAGAGGCGACTACCAGCGCGCCGCCAGATTCAGAACCGTCCGTAGGGGTCGCCCCGACGACGTGCGAGGGCGCAACATACTCCAACTGCGGCATGTCGCCGGAAGTTTCAGCGAGCTGCCCATCGACCCAAGGTACGACGACCGCGGCTCCCTCAAAGTGAGCTGGCGATTCAATCGAAGCCACCGCGGAGGACACGACACGCACGAGAGTCGATTCCGGCGATGATCCCACGACAACGTCGATATAGTCAACCTGCATATGAGCTCCCTTGAGGTGGATTACGTCGCCGCCCGAAGTCGACGCGTACGCGGGTTCAACGACCGCGATGTGAGGAGATGGGATGACAAAAATCTCGGCACCGGGCAGTGGAGAATGCGAGTGGCCGGTGAAGGAGTCAGACGGTACGGCTGCAAGCCACAGGGATACCGCGCCGGATGGAAGTGGTGGTGCGATGCATCGCACGATTGCACTACCCAAACATTTGTTTGCAGATTGACCGGCCGTGGCGTTCCAGTTTGACCCTCCGACACAAACTTCCTCGACATCGGTGACCGTCGCGGGTGCCGAGTAATCCCCGTTGAAGACACAGGAGAGATCGTCGTATGCTCCGCCCGGAATGGAAGCCTCGATGAACAACTCAGCCCCTCCGGACGAAACAAGCGAAGTAACCGACACCGATAATGTCGCTGGATCAGGACGTTGCGCGAAAGCAAGGTCATTAGACTCTGGAGTCCTGTCCGCACCGTTCAGCGAGAGCGCCACCGAAGCCGTCAAGCCAGCTGCTGCCGGCGTCACGCACTCGTATCCCATCGCACTGGCTCGAGCCATGAGACCAATCGTCCCGATGTGACACGATGGATTGCTAGCCCGAGTGTGTACCGAATCAGGATGCGAGGTGATGGTCAGCAGCACCCCGCCTGCGTTCGAACCACCAGTCGGCGTCACTGACAACGGCACGAAATCCTCCTTGTAGGTAAATGCGAGAACGGCATCTCCCGTCGGAGGTGCGTCTGCGCCCAAACCGAACATAACTTGCCCAGGCATCCTCGCACCCGGCGTCTCACAGTAGACCAACGACGATGACACAACATGCGCGTCAACAACGTCCGTGCCCGACCAGCACGCATCAGCGCCGTGAAGATGTGAGCCGGTGATCCTTGCGACAGATCCACCTCCCATTCCACCATCCGCAGGCTGCGACAGGAAAAGAACCGGGGCAGCAAGGTACTCGAATGGAACGCCACCGGTACCTGAGGGTGGAGTGTGCGGGTCTCCGACGGTCACCTGCGTCCACCCGGCGGCTTGCGCGGGAGCGATGCAGCGGACTGTGGTGAACCCGAGGCACTGTCCGCCGCGGCCAAGCTCCGCAAACCACGCAGACGGTTCTGACGTCGTCGGCGCGGATGGAGAACTCGCCCACTTGGCGAACTGAGAAGTGACGTTGACTTCTGAGCTGCTCGTGAGAGTGTCGATCGGGCCTTCGTAGAAGGATCCAGATAGCGTGGTGTTGAGTGCCGGGAGGTATGCGTTACCTCCGGACAGGCACACTTCCCAAGAGTTGACAAAGTGCGCTGGCGTGGAATCCAATCCGAAATGACAGAATCTGGGCACATGCTCGTCTGCCTCGCCGCGTTTCGCGACGGTGACGTCCACCAAGGAACCACCGCTTGAGATGGAACGCTCGGGATATGTTGCGAGAACCCTAACCTCGGAATCTAGACCGTAAGAATTGTACTTCAGCCCGTTGAAAGCTGGAGACGATGAGGAGAGATCGGTGGTGATGAGCAGCGGTGCAACGCTCGGAGTGCGAGCAGGCGCAAACAGCTCAACGCCGCCGCCACCGAGCGATCGAATAGACAGCGGCCACACTGTTCCGAACTGCACACTCGCGCCTTGCGTACCCGAACCAACAGTCCAATGCTCGGCGCCTACGAGGGTCAACACCAAACGCGCGCCGCCCTCTGATGGGCCCGCGGGCGGGTCCAGAGCAACTGGTCTCGGAGAGTTGACATACTCGAAAGAAGCATATTCCAACCCCTGAATTGGCCCAGTCGCGCTCAACTCAAGCGCAACAACGCCCTCCGCGTGCGCAGATGATTCGCACCTGGCAAGCACGGAAGAGATTAAATATGCGTTGGTGGGCTCGTCCCCGCCAAAGTGACAGAGCATGCCTTCGGGCTCAAAAGCTACGAGTTCGTATCCTGTAACGGTGACCAAGGAACCGCCACCTGGCCCTCCGACGAACGGATTCGCAGCCATCGTGACTGCAGGAGGCTGGAACAAGAACCACGCACCCTTGCCCTGGTCCATATTATCAGGGATACCATCCTCGAAGCCGTCCGCAACGCCGATGCGGATGAAACCCGGGGGCATCGCTGGGGTGTAACAGACAATTGCGTTTGGCGTAACAGCATCAGTTGCGACGAGTTGGTGTCCCATTCTACAGTATGGCTGTTCGCCTTGCTTGAAGTGAGCACCGGTGACTGTGATGAGATCACCGCCTTGCGTGAGGCCATGTGCGGGCATAACTGCATCGACAACGGCTGGTTCACGGTATTGGAAAGTCACCGCGGCCTCTGACACATCGTGCCAGTTTTGGGTGACGTATAGAGGAACGAAACCAGGGACATGGCTCGGGAGGACGCAAGCGGTCTGGCTGGGAGACAACAAGAATCCAGCGACATGTCCAAGCGTACCAATCTTGCATCCGTATGGTACATCCCTGTCGAAGGGGCCACCCGATACGGTGATGACCGCTCCTCCCACCGCAGGTGCGCCGTAAGGCTCGATGGCATCAATCGACGGGTGATCGCGTAAATGGAGCTGAATCCTGGAAAATGACTTGTCCATGGTGTTGAGTGAAATCTCCAACGCAAGATCTGCCTTCTGGTGCTCCAGCGTCTCACATATCACCAACGCGCTACTGATGAAGTGCGCGGGCTCAACTGCTAGCGTGCCGAGGGAGCAGAACGTGCCAACCTTGTAAGGCATCTCGCCGAGTTCGGCGAACTGCATGAAGTGCTTGCCGTTGACCATCACCAACTCACCACCCCTCGTGGATGCAAAGGTCGGTTCCAGGAGGCTCACCTTCACCCTTGGGTGGAAGTGGAACTGGTTCCCGAAGTTTGTCGTCTCTGAACCATCGAGGAGCTCGAGGGCGGCGAAACCTGCGGGCTGAGGCGGGGTCATACATATGATCCTGAAGCTATTCACCCAGATTGCAGAGGTCTGCGTTGACATGAACTTGCATGACACGTCTTGCGAGTCAAAGTTGGCACCATCGATGACAGCTGGGGTGCCGCCCGTGACTGGACCGTTGGTAACAAGTACCTCCGTGATGAGAGTGTAGCCATAGATCAAACCCAGCGCCTCCAATGCGGAAATCTGGCGGCCAGAATTGGCATCGTCCGCTGACGGCAGGTAGTTGATGACCAGACCGGTGGTCGTGTAGTCGAATGCGTTCGCGGATATCTCCAAGGTATTTTGACCCTTATTTGCCAACACCCCAGAAAAGCTGGGAGATCGAGCAGGAGCCTTACACATGATGCGGTCCTCAGAATAGAACGCAGCAGCGACTTGGACGGTACCAAATCTGCATGACAGAGTATCCACGTCGATGAAGTCATCACCGCGAAGCACAATCTCCTGGCCTCCGTTGGACTTTGCCTCATCTGGGTCAAAGGAGTACAGCTTTGGTTGCCAGTAGAAAGAGTGCATACCGGTCCGGCCTTCTTCCTCGCCACCCACAATTTGCGAATCATGCACATCAAGAGTCATGGTGAGAAGAGCCTCGCCCGATAGACGACGGGGAGGAGCTGCACATCGAATGATACTGCTCGAAACAACTTCAGCATCCTGGAAATATCCAGAGCCGAACATGCATCGGTAGCTGTGATCCCGCCGGGTAAAACCGTCGCCGTACAAGTTCAGCATGGTCCCACCCATGGTCGGGCTGCGCCTCGGGTAGTGATGTACCATGTGGAATATTCCAAAGTACTCGAAATCGACCGTGCCCGAGTCGAACACAGTCAGCGGCGAGCCAAGCGCAACAGCGAGGCCATGTGGACCAATGCCATCTGCAAAGGCTGAGTGTACGATGGAAACTTGAATGACGCCAGGCTCATGCGCAGGGACAGTGCATTCCACGTCGGTCGCAGAGATTGCACGCGCCTCTTTCACCTCCCCGTCAAACATGCACGCCACGTTGCCCAAGGTAAGCGTTCCGAGTCCCGTGAACGTAACCCGGTTCCCGCCCGCAGTTGGTCCAAACAGCGGCGCGGCAGCGATCACCTCAGGAATGGGGAGAACGTGGAATGTAGGTGCTGGTCCGTCGCCGCCAGTCATCAAGTTGATACCCGGAGTAACGCTCACCCGTCGCCAGCCCGGCACCGCAGCGGGTGTGGTGCACATCATCGATGTGGACGTTGCCCTGGACGCAACCGGAGCGATTGTCCCAAACTGACATGCAAACGGAGGGAACAGCGAGTTCTCCGCCACAATCACCGGCAAAGATCCCACGTGAACCTCCAACGAGACGCCGCCCTCTGCCCAGCCTGTGGGAGGCTCCACAGCAATCGCTCTGACGCTAGGTAACACATCAAGCACAGAGGAACTGTCTTGCGTCCACCGTAAACCCTGATCGGTCACAAGGTTAAGCTGGGTCAGGCCCGGGAGCATGTGGCTTGGAGCCTCGCACTTGATGTATGCCGAAGACACAAAAATGGCAGCTGTAGCCGAGTCCACGGAGCCAAACGTGCACGATACGTAGCCGGTTTCTGCGGGACCCTCATCAATAGGGAAGTCGAAGCCTTCTGCGTGAATCACCCACGCTGGGTCATCCGTGATGATGCCTGGATGGACAATGCTGACCAAGGCGGATGGAGTGAACGTGAAAGAAATCTCAGCAACATCCGCTCCAATGTCTGTCCTGAATCCAAGAGGAACGAAGCCAGGCGATGATGGCGTGGATTCGCATATCACCATACTCCAACCCATGGCGACGCCAAGCGTTCGCCACGTGTCCGTGGAATTGATGTGATCGAGCGCGTGTGCACGCGCCACACTCACTTCCTCCGGGGACCTCAGCTCGTCTATGTTGAGCCAATCTGCGGGAGATGTCTTCTCACCAAACGCGCAGCTTCCCACAAATTCATGCGTGCGAAGCGATGCGAGTCCGGAGCCGACGACTGCAACACGCGTGCCGCCCGTGGATGGACCACGTGTCGGGTAGGCAAACTCGATCTTCGGAGTGTTCGCGACGTGTACGGAAGCGAAAGTATCAGTGGAAAATTGAGAGTTGCGACCAGATCCAGCAACGCGAAGTGCACGTTGTGGTTCACTAGCGGGCGACACGCACTCAAGTAGTCTTGACGATACCACTCTGCTTGGTGTCGGTCCCACAGTACCAAAGGCGCACGAATCGATCGCATCAGATGCGAAGCCAGTCCCATGAAGATTGACCACGTTGCCTCCCGTCTCAACGGTGTTGGGAGGATCAATGGCAAAGACTGACGCACGTTCCATAAACTGGAATTGCGCTGAATCTGTCGTCCATGTCTCCCATGCATCATCAAGCGCCAACTCGATTTTAATTGTGCCCTCCTCGTGTGCGGGGGACTCACACACCATCAATGCCGAACTCACAAACGTACTGAGTGTTGGGGACGCACTGCCAAAGCCGCATGCCCGACCGGCGTCAGAAAAGTGCGAACCGACTATACGCACAAGCGAGCCACCAGCGGAAATTCCAAAGGATGGGGTTGCATAGGCAACCGATGGGATCGCCTCGAAAGCAAAGTCGACCAAGTGTCCCGTTGGCGCCATATCAAATTCTGAACCGTCAGCCGACTTCATCCCAACTTCCACACTGACGAAACCTGGTGAGTTTCTCGGGGTTTCGCATGTGAATATGACGGGCATGATAGGCCTAGCGTGTAGAACGTCGAACGCCTGATTGCTCCAAGCAGTGGCATTGGCGACTGAAAACTCAAAGAAATCCGCTTCGACGCCGAGCCCAAGGTAAGCCATCTCCGCTTTTGTCGCAACAGTGACATGGTCTCCGAATCTGCAAAACGCACGCGCGGTGTCCATGAACGGGCTTGCCACGATAGTGATGGTCGTTCCGCCCAGCGACGAGGTAGCAGCTGGGAATAGTGTTTCCAGCTTTGGTGTGGGAATGACATCGTACACCAACGGGTCAGACAAAGCAACCGAGTGCAGGTAAGCTGCGCCAACCGGAATCACGCCCCGGGGAGGAGTCATTGTCAGGGAAACACACGCCATTGTAGCACGGGATGGACGACCGTGGACAGGGAAAACGCTGCCGAAATAGCATGACACGTCCTTGGGTGCATTGTCAGTGAAGGTGATCTCGATGACGGTTCCGCCTGTACCGTATCCTTCGCTTGGAAACATGGAAGAAGCGAAAACATCATCGTAGAAAGAGAAAGCAACCTGATTATCCGTAAGCTGCTGACCGTGCGATGAGAGAAGCTCAACCGACACCATGCCGGTCTCGTGAGCCGGGGCCTCGCACTTGGCAAGCACTGACGACACCACCTCAGCATACGAGGGGTCCGCCAGCCCAAAGCCGCACAGCGGCTCAGTGCTCACAAG